>Ga0233424_10001023_pt1 | contig 28403 bp, 25 predicted proteins | sample Watercolumn_Towu_FD_181011 | JGI IMG/M metagenome (GOLD analysis project Ga0233424, IMG submission 181011) | Freshwater microbial communities from Lake Towuti, South Sulawesi, Indonesia - Watercolumn_Towuti2014_125_MG | ecosystem: Environmental > Aquatic > Freshwater > Lake | place: Indonesia... | reverse complement strand
GCGCGTCCAGCCACACGCGGGGCGCGTGTGCTCCCCCTGCTTCGGAGTTCGGGTTCATGGCGGCCGTCGGGTTGGTGCGGACCCGTGACTATCCAATTCACCGCCGCGAAGCCAGCGGGAAGTGACGCGCCCCGCGCAGTCGGCCCCTGAACCGCGGAAGAACATTCAACATTCAACGTTCAACGCTCAACGCTCAACGCTCAACGTCGAATGCTCCCCCGTTGGATGTTCGACGTTGAACGTTGAATGTTGGATGTTCGCCTCCGATTCATGAAGCACGTTGTGCGCGGATTCCGTCACAGCTCCGCCTTGTGCGTCTCCTTCGCCAGCCCCACGCATACCAGCGTGACCGCCGCGGTGCACACCAGATACACCGCGACGAGCCACGGCATGCCGCCGCTCGCGTCCATGAGCGCCGTCGCGATGAGCGGCGCCAGCCCGCCTGCGAACGGCGCGGCGAGTTGATACCCGAGCGACACCCCGCTGTAGCGCACGCGCGTGCCGAACAGCTCCGAGAAAAACGCCGCCTGCGGCCCATACATCGCCGCGTGGCCGACGAGCGCGAGCGTCACCGCCAGCGCAATGCAGCCCGCCGTGCGCGTCCCCACCAGCGCGAAGAACGGAAACGCCATCGCCGCCGTGAACAGCCCGCCGCCCAGGCCCGAGGAACCCTACAAGCCCATCGAGCGCACGCAGATTCTCATCTGGCACAGCATCGGTTGCTTCGTCGTGCTCGTGGTCGCGTGGAGCGAGACGGTGTCGCGGCTGCTCTTCGAGAGCGCGGGCACCGGCGACCCCGACCTCATCGTCAAGGCCGTGCTGCTGCTCATCATGTGGCCCATCTCGGCCAGCGTCATTTATCGGATCGTCACGCGCCTCTACAACGTGGGGAAGTTCCTGCGCATCTGCGGCTGGTGCAGCCGCGTCGAGGTGGGCGGCAAGTGGATGAAGATCGAGGAGCACTACAAGCAGGAGACCAGCTCCGCGGTCCCGCACGGCCTTTGCCCCGTGTGCGCGTCGGTCCTGTTTCCCACCGTCGGCGAAGAGCTGCCGAAGAAGAAGTGACGTGGACGGGACTTCGGCGTCCCTACCTTGAAAGAGCAGGTTCCAATTCCACCCAGCGCGTTCGCACGTTCGCGGCAGTCTTCAAGTCCCACGGCGCGGCCGACGCGCCCGTGAACGCGCGTGACTCGCGGTGCGGGCCGTTGCTGTCGGCCCAGTCGAACGTGACGCGCGTCGTGTCCGCGGCGGGCGTGGCGAAAACGACGTGCGCCTCGGCGCGGAGGTAGCGGCGGCCACCGTTGTTGCTGAAGCGCACGCGAACGGACTTCGCATCCGCGCCGGGCAGTTCGGTCGAGCCGTAACAAAAACTCTGCGACCAGAAGTCCTTCGGCTCGTCGCCTCGCCGTTCGATGGACCAGTCCTTCACCATCGGCTTCCACGTCGCGCCACCGTCGCGACTGAACTCGATGTGGAACTTCAACTCGGGCCGCGGTGGGTTGCCGGACGCGATGTGCGCGGCGGCGAACACGGACTTCACCGGCTCGTCGCGCGGCGATTTCAGTTCGAGTGTCACCGTCGGCGAGTCGAACGCGCCGGCGACGACGCGCGCCTGCGCGTGCGGCTTGGTCGGTCCCGCGCTCGCGACGGCGCGGTTCGACGCGGCGAAGGTCACGCGCGTGCCGTTGTCCTGCAGGCGAGGCAGCATCGCCGGGTTCACCTGACAGACTGTCGTGATAGTGAGGCCCGAGTCCGCAAGCGACTTCGCGCCCGCGCCGAGGCGCAGCAGGTATTGGCGGAAGCCCTTTGCGCGGTCGGTGAGGTCGAGTCCGTCACGGAACGCGCCGCAGTCCTGCCACGTCGCGCCGCCGTCGGTGGACAGCGCGACCGCACACGATGCGTTGCCGCGCAGCACGAGTCCGTTGCGGCAGCCGGCGTCGTAAATGCCCCACCGCTTGTCATTCGGCGGCGTGGCGGCGATGAGATACGGCGAGCGGAACTCGAACGTGACGTGGCCCGGGCTTTCGCTCACGACGCCTTCGCGATAGTCCGCGCCCTTGAAGTCGGGTTTGTAGGTGAACACGGCGTTGGCGAAGCGGACTTGTCCGGGTTTGCTGCCCGCGCCGGACTTCGAGCCGTGCATCGCGTCGGGCTGGTTGATCCAAGTGTGTCCGCGTTCGAAACCGGGGATGCCGCCGGTGTTGTAGTTCCTTCCCCAGAACACGAACGTCTTCCCATCCTCCAAGCCCGGCTCGAAATGGCGGCGCAACGTTTCACCGCGACGCAGGTGGACCATCGGCGGCGGACCCGCGTAGCCGGGCAGGTATTCCGCGGTCGTGTAGGTGCTGTAGCTGGAGCCGTCGTCGGGATGCAGCCCGCTCACGAGCCAGCCCCGCTGGCGTTGCGGCGCATTCGCGCGCGAGGCGAGGCGCTTCCAGTCGCGCTGCACTTCGCCGAGGCCGAGCAGCGCGGAGCCGTCCGCGTTGAAGATGACCGTCGAGATGTCGTGGTCGAGCAGCGCCCACTTGCCCGCGCCATAAGCGCCGCCGGTGAGCCAGACTTCGAAGGAGTTGTGGCCCGTCACGCCCACGCCGCGACCGCGTCCGTGACCGAGCAGGTGTTCCATCTCGGCGGTCCACTGCGAGTGCGTGGTGCCGCAAAGCCCGAAGCCGTGCGAGAAGAGGCCGGTCCAGTATTCGCGCGCGCGCGAGTCGCCGCCCTTGCCGAAGCCCGCGCCCCACCAATCCTCCGCGCCCTCCTCGCCGTGTGCGTAATGCGTGTTGCGGAACAGCCACGACGCGAGCGCGCGCTGCTCGTCGTTGGTGGCGTTGAGGCCAGTGGCGCGCCGGTATTGTTCGGCTTGCGTGGCGAAGAGGCGCTCGAACGTGGAGAACGCAAGCTCGCCCGGATACCACGGATGGTCCGTGCGAATCTGCGGGTCGCCGACGGCGGCGAAGAGCGTGAGCGGCGCGAACGCGCACGCGAGCACGAAGCCGCGCGCCGTCGCGGAGCACGGCCGTCGCGGAGATTCCCTCAGCACCGCAGTGGACATCGGCATCATTAAGCGACGCGCGGTCGCCGGCGTCAACGCCGCGCTCAGTTCGCTTCCTCGAAACGGAGCAGCACGTAGATGAATTCCGGCTGCTTCGGGTCGAGCGAGGTGGACGTGGCCGCGACGATGAGTTCGCCGGGTTTCACGGCGCGCTGTCCCGTGAGCGGGCACTCGCGGTCCTCGGCCGAGAGGAACGAAATGTCCGGCACGGCGGGCTTGGGCGCAGGTTCCGCCTTCTTCCCGAAGAGGGTGCGCAGGTTGATGCCCGCAGGCGTGTCCTCGTCCGGGTCGAACGCGACGGTCGTGTTGGTCCCGCCCGCCGCGAGACGGTGGCCCGAGCAGAGCAGGTTCACCTGGCCCTGCTTCGAAAGCGCGGCGACGACGGCGTGAAGCGAAGCCGCATTCGTGAAGTCGGGCACCGGCCGGGCCGCGTTCGCGGGCAGGAACCGCACCACTGCGACCTGCACATTCAGTGGCGGCGACTGCGCGCGCGTGGCGATTGCGTTTGTCGAAGGCCGCGCGGCCAGTTCGTCCACGTTGATGAACGTGACCTGCGCGCGCAGCGACGCGATCGCGCAGCCAGGCAGCATCCACGTTGAGCGCGGCCGCTTCACGGGTTCACGGTGGGCAGGAGCAGCAGCAGGATGGTCTGCGCCTCCTTGCTCCCCATCTCGGCGGTGGTGGCGTTGATAACCATTTCGTTGTTGCGGCAATTGCGGCTGCCGGACAGCGAGATGGTCTTGTTGACGGGCAGCTCGTAAATCTCGTTCTCCGTCGGCTTGCCCTTCGGGTTGAACAACTGCGCGAGCCCCAGCCCGATGTCCGCGCTCTTGGCGTCGTCGCCCTTGATCGCGCCGGCGGTCTTGAGCGTGCCGACCGCCGCGCCCGCGAAGCTCAGGAATTTCTCGCCCTGCCCGCGGTTCAGCAGTTCCGGCGGCCAGCTCACCGAGCCGTCCCACGCGAGCCCGAACCGCTCGCCGCCACCCGAGCGCGCGGACACCTTCAAGTTCACGCCGAGCTGCGTCGCGGGTGGCAGCGGCACACCGGCTTTGCCGATGATGACGACGGGCCGGGTCTGGAGCGCGTCGAACTTCGCCTCCGCCTTGTCCTGGAGCCGCAGGTCGCGCGTGGCGTTGTAGAGCACGCTCACCTCGCCGTCGTTCCTCAGCGACTCGACGACCGCGCGCACGTTTCCGCCGAGCCCCTTGAAGCCCTGCAGGAGGCGCTCGGCTATCACGGGCTTGAAACGCAGCACCGACACTTCGAGCGAGATGGAGCGGGCTCGGCGGCCATCACCACGAGTGAACCCGGGGCGAATGCCGCGGCGGCGGAACTGCAGAGGAGTCGGCGCGTTTTCATGGAGAGAAGTGGGTTGACAGGTTTTCGGTGCGCAGACATAGGCCCTTCTCTCACGAGGACAGGAAAAAACCCCCACTGACTGACGCATGAACACCACCCTTCGCAGCCGAACCCTTCGTGCCATCGCACTCGCTGCCGCCGTCGTTACGGTGACGCACTCGCCGCCGCCGTCGCGCGCAGCAGACCTGTTCGTGATCAGCGTCGCGGTCGGCCCGGCTGTGCCCCCGTCGGAGGCAACAGCATGCTCTCGCGCGACTTCGGCTCGTTCACACTCTCCATGGGCAACCAGTTCAGCCTCCACGAAGGCGTGCCCATTACCCTCGCCGGATACACCTTCGATGCGGGCGTCAGCCAGCAGATCGCGAAGAGTGGCTTCCGGCTCGACGTTCCCTTCGGACGCCGCTGGATGTTCGGCACCTACGCCATGCACTCCCACTTCCTCTCGCCCGCGGCGGTGGACCAATACTTCACCGTCGGCGGCGAGATAGGCTTCCGCACCTCCATCAAGGCAAACGCACCGAGCAAGCCCGGCGGCTACCTCAAGCTCGGCGTGTATGCGGGCGTCGGCCACAACTACACCTCCGCCAACGTGCGCTTCGGCTCGGCGTGGAAATTCTGAGCCGGCGCAGGCGATCGCGGGCAGTGTCGTGTGTGCCAAACGGTGCGGGTTGGGCGGACCTCGGAGCTGGACGAAGCCTTGCCGAATGGTTCAAGCATTGCCCCAACATTATGGCGACAAGGTCAGCACCGGATTGTCGCTCACCTAACTGTTAGGCCTCGTATGAACCGGAACTTCGAGATTACGCAGGGGATTTACCTTGTGCAGCCACCGCACGAGCTAGACCTTCACAACAATTTCGACCGTCTCGGCTTTGATTACTCGGTTGAGCATCGGACGCTTCGTTTGCGTTGGCGGCGATCGACGGGTGATTGGGTTGCTTCCAGCACACCTGCGTCTGTGACTATCGAGTTTCGAGAGGTCAGCGAGTTCCGGTTTCAGCCGCGCGATTCCGCGATGCCGTTCACCGAAGACGATTGCGTAAGCACATTCGGATATTGGACAGACGAGGATTGGGCGGACGGCGTCATTGTCGCCGAGCCGAGTCAGACGCCCGATCCGAAATGGTTGACCGCCGTTGATTTCATGTCCAGTGCGGTTGTCGCAGTTCAGGCAGCATCCGCTCATGCACGAATCGAGGCCTAACTGTTGAACCTCGAAAGGTTGTCCGCAGATTTGGGGAGCCTCGAGGCCGGTTGCAATCGTGGCGTCCCGTGGGCCGGGTCTGCCGCCGTGGCTGGATTAGGCGTTGCGTTCGTCAGGCGACGAGCGCGTGCCCGCGCGTCTTGAGCGGGAAGCTCGCCCGCTGTCCCGTGAGCGCGGACTGATACACGGCCATCACCATCTCGACGGCCCACGCGCCGTTGCGGCCGCTGCACGCCGGCTCGCGCTTCTCGCGGATGGCCGCGAGCCAGTCGTCCACGAGGCGCGCGTTGGCCAAGGGGAAAGTCTCGACGGTGGCGGGCGTGCCCTCGAACTTGCGCCATTCGTCCGCGCGGCCCTCGGGCTTCCACGCGCCAGGCTTGAGCACGAAGACCTGCGGCGGGATGTTGGCGAGGATGCGCGCCGCGCCCTTGCTGCCGAGGAGTTCGATGCCCCATTGCCCGGTGAGGTCGCGCTGCCGCCCGCGGCTGGTGAAGCTGCCGGCGACGCCGTTCGCGAACGCAAACTGCGCGCTCACCTCGTCGCCCGCGACGGGCCCGACGTTGTCCTTCATCACGCGCGCGTCGGCGCGGGTGATGTCGCGGCTCTGGTGCAGCACGCGCGCCGCGCACCATTGCGGGTCGCCCGCGAAGAGCCGCATCAGGTCGAAGAGATGCGAGCCGAGCACGATCATGTCCTCGCCACCCGCGCGGGCGTCCTGCTTGCCGAAGGCGCGCAGTTCGAGCAGGTCGCCGATGAGGCCGCCGCCGATGGCCTGCTTGAGCGCGGCGAGCGCGGGCGAGCTGCGCATCTGGTGCGCGACGGCGATGCGCAGGCCGCGCTTCTGCGCCTCGGCGAGCAACTCATCCGACTCGGCGGGGCAGGTGACGAAGGGCTTCTCGCTGAACAGATGCGCGCCGGAACGGAGGACGGCGAGGCCGATTTCGTGGTGCTGGTCGGCCTGCCGCATCGCCATGCTGACGAGCTGGGGTCTTTCCTTGTCGAGCAGTTCGCGCCAGTCAGCGTAGTGCCGCGGGGCCTTGATTTTCTCGGCGGCCTTCGCGCGCCCGGCGGGGTCGGGGTCGGCGACGGCGGCGAGTTCGACATCGGCGCGGCCGGTGAAGAGCACGTCGAGGCCGTGCCCGTAATCGCCGCGGCCCGTGTGGCCGATGACGGCGGCGCGGAGCTTGGAGCCCTCGGCTGCGGAAGCCCGTCCCGGGACTGTGGCGGCAGTCGCGAGCGCGGCGGTGCCGGCGAGGAACTCGCGGCGCGAAAAGGCTGTTGCGAAGTGGGGCGTGTTCATGGGCTGAATTGGATGTTGGCCGGAGTATGCCGAACACGCCGCGCTGCGCCAGCCTGAGTTGATGACCCGGGCGAGGACGACGGATGTGCCGCGCTCACGCGAACGCGCGCTTCAAATACTCGAGGCTCTTGGTCGCGATGACCTCGGGGCCTTCGTCGTAGTTGAACACCTCAACGGACGCCCAGCCGTCGTAGCCCGCGTCGCGAAGCGCGGCGGCGATGGGCTTGAAGTCCACGTCGCCAAAGCCGGGGCCCTTGAGGTTCGCGTCGTTCGCGTGGAAGTAGCCGAACGCGCCGCGCGATTCGCGGATGATCTGCGGCACGGGCCGGCCCATCGAGCACATGGCCTTCACGTCGAGGATGACGCTCATGGCAGGGCTTGCGAACTGCCGCGCAAAACGGATGCCTTCCTCGGCGGTGTTGATGAAATTGGTCTCGCTCGGCGCGAGCGGCTCGAAGCAAATCACAACGCCGCGCTCCTCCGCGCGCAAGACCGACGGGCGAAACACGCCGGTCGCCCACGCCCACGCCTGTTCGTGCGTGACACCCGGCAGCAGGTTGCGCTGCTTGGGCGAGCCGACGACGATCACCTTGCCGCCGATGTCCGCGCAGAAGTCCACGAGGTCGCAGAAGTAGCGCGCCGTGCGGTCGCGCGTGGCGGCGTCGGGCGACGTGAGATACATGCCCTCAGTCTGCACGAGCACCCAGTGGATGCCGCTGATGGCGATGCCCGCGCGCGCCGCGGACTCGCGGATTGCCGAGCGGCCGGCGGCGGAAATGTCCGTCACGTGTCGGCCAAGCGTGAACGGCGCGACCTCGACGCCGTCGTAGCCGACTTGGGCGCAGAAATCAAAAGTGGCGTCGAGTTTCCAGTCCTTGAACGTCTCGTTGCAGATGGCGAAGCGCACGAGCGCATTGAGCCAGAACCACCGGCGCGAAGGCAAGGCGCAGCCCGCGGAAGGGAGGAACCACGGGAGTCAGGAACCACGGAAGACACGGAAGACACGGAAAGGGAATGACGGACGGCGATGCATCGCCAAGCCGGAACGATGCAGTTGAGCCCCGGCTCGGAGTCGGGGTTCAACGCGGAGACGCAGAGACACGCAGAGACACGCAGAGTTCTGCCAAGAGAATCGCACCCACTGCTTGGTGAACTTCGTAACGGTTCCCTTGGCGACTCTTTGCGACCTCTGCGTCTCTGCGTTGGAGTTGGCCGGCGGAAAGGCAACCGCATCGTTCCGGCTGAAAGGGCGTGACCCCGGACGTCAGTTCACGAGCTTGGCGCTCGCTTGTCCATTCCGTGTGTTCCGTGTGTTCCGTGGTTCTCCTCGTTCGCGCTTCGAATTGTCGCTTGAAGCCATCGCGCGTTCTGCGAATCAACGGGCATGCACTCCAACGTCCGGCTCTCGCTCGTCCTCGCCGCAGGTTTGTCCACACTGGGTGCCAGCTTGCCCGCCGCACCCGCAACGCAGGATGTCCGCGCATTCGGCGCGGTCGGCGATGGCGTGGCCGATGACACCGCGGCCATCCAGCGCGCTGTCAACGCGGGTGGCGCGGTGCGCTTCAACACCGGCCGCTATCGGCTCACCAAGCCCGTCGTGGTCGAACTCGACAAAACGGGCTTCGTCTCGCTGCTCGGCGACGGCACGGCGCGCGTGGTGATGGCGGGTGCGGGACCGGCGTTCAAGTTCATCGGCACGCACGAGGGCAGCGCGGACCCGTGGCAGTTCAAGACCAACGTGTGGGAGCGCCAGCGCGCGCCGCGCGTGGACTCGCTGGAGATTCTCGGCGAGCATCCCGAGGCCGATGGCATCGAGGCCACGGGCACGATGCAACTCACCGTCACGCACTGCCTCATCCGCGAGGTGCGCCACGGCGTCCATCTCACCGTCCGCAACCGCAACGTGCTCATCTCCGACTGCCACATCTACAAGTGCAGCGGCATCGGCGTCTTCTACGACGAGGTCAACCTCCACCAGTCGAACATCACCGGGAGCCACATCAGCTACTGCGGCGGCGGCGGAATCGTCTCCCGCGGCGGCAACGTGCGCAACATCCACATCGGCAACTGCGACATCGAATCCAACATGGCGACGAACATGCCGCCGACGGCCAACGTGCTCATTGACGCGACGGGCGGCGCGGTGGGCGAAATCGCCATCACCGGCTGCACCATCCAGCACAACAGCCCCGGGCCCGACTCGGCGAACATCCGCATCCTCGGCAAGGGCCACATGCCCGGCTTGGTCGCGCGCGGCGGTTCGCCCGTGACGAGCGAAGGCCACGTCACCATCACGGGCAACGTGCTCAGCGACGTGCAGGTGAACGTCCACCTGAAGGATGCCCGTGGCGTGACGCTCACCGGCAACACCTTCTGGATGGGCTACCAGCACGACCTGCTCGTCGAGGATTCGAGCAACATCGTCATCGGGCCGAACAACCTCGACCGCAACCCGCTCTACAACTACGGCAACAGCACGAACGCCAACGGTGGCGTGGTGTTCCGCAACTCACGCGACTGCACCGTCACCGGGCTGCACGTCCATGGCGCGCACCGCAAGGCCGCCGCGGTGCTCGTGGAGAAGTGCGACCGGATGAACTTCTCGAATCTCTCCGTGCTCGACAGCGACGGCGTGGGGTTGCTGCTCCGCGACACGACGAACACGCGCGTCGCGGGCTGCGTGATCCGCGATGACCGCGGGGCGAGGAAGATGACGCGATCGCTGCAACTCACCGGCGGCCGAGGCAACTGGATTCTCCAAAACCTCCTCGCCAACGGCCACGACATCGTCGCACGCGCGGCGAAGGTCGAGGGGAATTACGACGGGCGTTAGACGGTCAGGCCTCGACGGTGAGCGACACCTTCTGAATCATGTTGCGCCCCGACTTCAAAAACGGCCGCGGCATCGGCTGCGCGTGTCCGGCGAGGTCAATCGTGCGGCAGCGCAGGTCGTATTTGCCGGGCCTGAGGTCGCGGAGCAGCGCGGCCCAGTTGCAGAGCGTGTAGCGCATCGGCCATTCGCGCGGCTTGTTCGTCGCGGGGTCGAACTGCGCCGGGTGCAGCTTGCCGGTGTCGAGCCCACCGTGCCAGTTGTCCGGCAGGGGGAGAATCTGCGCGTCCTGCCACGGCGCGGTGGTGAAGTTCGGATCGTCCTCGGGCCACTTGGCGTCGGCGGGCGCGAGCCACCATTGCACTTTGGCCAGCCCACTGATGCCGACCTGCGCCTGCCCCGTCATGGCGAGCGGTTCGCCGGCCTTCGCCTTCGCCGGCACCTTGCCGAAGCGCGCGTGGGTCTTGAGCCAGCTATGCGTGTCGTTGTTGCCGCCGGCGTAGGTGTCGTCGGACTTGTGGTTGTTCGTCAGGAAGACCTGCGTGATCCACTTCACCGACTTGAAGCCGTAGGCCTCGGGCACGAGCATGCGCACAGGGCCGCCGCGCTTGCCGGTGAGCCATTCGCCGTTGAGCTTGGTGCAGAGCATCACGGGCAGTTCGCCGGGCGGGTCCTCGAGCACGCGGTTGATCGGCAGCCAGCACTGGAAAATCTGCTTCGGGTCGTCGTTGTGATAGCCGTGGTAGTAAACGTGGCGGATGTTCTCCACGGGCTTGGCGAGCCAGAGCACGTCGCGCAGTGGCACGCCCTCCCACAAGCCGATGCCGAGCGGGTTGAAGATGTTGTTGCAGGCAATGACCTTGAGGTAGCGAACAGCCTTCGCCTCCGCGAGCTTCATGAGCGCCGGGAAGTCGAGCGCTGTCTCCCGCTCCTTCGACAGCGGGCGCTGGAGCTTGGAGTTGCTCTGCGGGTCGGCAAGGACTTCGAGCTTCCAGGTCTCGCGTTCGAGGCCGACTTCGAGGCGCTTCTCGAGCGGATGCGTGTAGGGAACCGGCGTGCCGCGCTCGACGGTCTGGAAGTCCGCCTGTGGCGTGAGGTAGCGGGCGTTCACCTCGGCGATGGCTCTCGCGAGCACGGGTTCGGCGTCCGCCGTGGCGAGTGCGGATTCGCGCGCGACACCGAGCGCTGCTGCGCCCATCGCGCCGAGCCGCAGAAAATCACGGCGAGTGCGGTGGGCGGACTGCGGTTTCCCAGGACGCGTGTTCATGCCTTTGTGGAGTGTGCGGCGAGCATCCGGTCGCGCTGAGGTGGCGTCAAGAGGTCAGCGGCAACATCGGCGAGGACAAGGCCATCGAGATGCTCTCCAGCGGGGCGATGGACTACGTGCTGCGCAGCTATCTCGGTCGCATCGTGCCGTCGGTGATCCGCGCGCTGCGCGAAGGCGAGACGCGCCGCCAGCGCCGCAGGGCCGAGGAGAAAATCGAAGAGCAGGCCCGGCTCATTGACATCACGCGCGACGCCAAGGGCAAGCCCGCTGCCGTGCTCCTCGTCAACACGGACGTGACCGAGCAGAAGAAGATCGAGGCGCAGTTCCTGCGCGCGCAGCGCATGGAGAGCATCGGCACGCTCGCCGGCGGCACCGCGCACGACTTGAACAACGTCCTCGCGCCATCCTCATGGCCACGCACGTCCTGCGGCTCAAGGCGCCCGACCCGGCCGTCCAGAAAACCGTGGCCACGCTCGAGTCCAGCGCGCAGCGCGGCGCGGGCATCGTCAAGCAGGTGCTCACCTTCGCGCGGGGCGTCGCGGGCGAGCGCTCGGCCATCCCTTGCAAGGGGCTTGTCGAGGACATGGCGCAAATCGTCCGCGGGATCTTCCCGCGCAACATCACTTGCGAGACGCGCAACGAGAAGGGCCTCCGGCTCATCCAGGGCGACCACACGCAACTCGACCAGGTGCTCCTCAACCCCTGCGTCAACGCTCGCGACGCCATGCCCGAGGGCGGCAAGATCATCCTTGGCGCGCAGAACGTCACCGTGGACGAGCACTTCGCACGGCTGCAGGGCACGGCCAAGCCCGGCCCTCACGTGCAGTTCTTCGTCACCGACACCGGCACGGGCATCCCGCCCGAGATCATCGAGAAAATCTCCGAGCCGTTCTTCACGACGAAGGACGTCGGCAAGGGGACCGGGCTCGGCATCGTCAAGAGCCACGAGGGCTTCCTCGACATCGAGTCCAAGCCCGGCGTGGGCATGACGTCCAAGGTGTCCATCCCCGCCGTGCCCGTCGCGCACGATTCCTCGCTCGTGCGCAAGTCCGACGTGCTCCCGCGCGGCGACGGCCAGACCATCCTCGTCGTGGACGACGACTCCGCCATCCGCGAAATCATGAAAACCACGCTCGACGCGAACGGCTACCGCGCGCTCGTCGTCGGCGACGGCGTCGAGGCCATCGCGACGTTCGCGAGGCAGGCGGACCTCATTCCACTCGTCATCACCGAGATGGCCATGCCGCTGCCCGACGGCGCGGCGACGATCCGCGTGCTGCAACGGCTCGATCCCGCGGTGAAGATCATCGTGTGCAGCGGCATGGTGTCCACAAAGCTCGAGGCCGAGGCCGAGGCGCTCGGCGTGAAGGCGTTCCTCCGCAAGCCCTTCTCCGCCGAGCAACTGCTCATGCGACTGCACGAGATGCTGCGGCCGGTTTGAACGGTGGTCAACGCGTCCCGCCTGTCAATTTGGCGACGCGCCACGCGCCGCGCTTTCCAACGTCCCGCCTTCCGGCTATCAACACCGCGGCATGATTTCCTTCCTGCACGGCAAGCTCGTCGAGGCGCTCCCTACGCAGGTCACCGTGGACGTCGGCGGCGTCGGCTACGAGGTGCTCATCCCGCTGTCGAGTTTCGACAAGCTCCCCGCGCCCGGCGGCGACGTGCGCCTGCTCACGCACCTCGTCGTGCGCGAGGACGCCCACGTGCTCTACGGCTTCATGACCGCCGCCGAGCGAGAGCTCTTCCGACTGCTCATCCACACCGTCAGCGGCATCGGGCCGAAGATCGCCCTCAACATCCTCAGCGGCATGAACGCCACGGCCTTCCGCGGCGCGGTGGCGGGCGGCGACGTGAAGGCGCTCGCCTCCATCTCCGGCGTCGGCAAGAAAACCGCCGAGCGCATCGTGGTCGAGTTGCGCGACAAGCTCGGCGCATCCGCCGCGCGGGAAGCCAGCAGCGCCACACGCGCCCTCTCGCCCGCCGACCAGAAGCTCAACGACGCCGTGCTTGCGCTCATCGCGCTCGGCTACAAGCAAACCGACGCGCACGAATCCGTGCGGGCCACCGTCGCGATGCTCGGCGACAAGGCCACCGTCGAGGAACTCGTGCGGGCAGCGCTGCGGAAATGACGAATGACGAAGCCCGCCGCCATCGTCGTTCCCAAACAACCGCTTTGGCACGGCCGCCTCGCGGCGCGGCTCATCTGGCTCGCGGCCAGCGCGGTCGCCGCCACCCTCCGCTGGCGCTGGCAGGACGACTCGAAACTCTTCGGCGCCGACGCCCGCGAACGCGCCATCTTCTGCCTCTGGCACAACCGCCTCGCGCTCTCGCTCATCCTGTATCGCCGCCACGTGCAGGTGCGGTGGCCGGAACGCAAGCTGGCCGCGATGGTCAGCGCCAGCCGCGACGGCGGCATGCTCGCGCGCGTGCTCGAACTCTTCGGCGTGCAACCCGTGCGCGGCTCCTCCTCGCGCCGCGGCCCGCAGGCGTTGCGCGAGATGACCACCGCCGCCGACGCCGGCTGCGACCTCGCCGTCACACCCGACGGCCCGCGCGGCCCGTGTTACGTCGTGCAGGACGGCGTCATCGGGCTCGCGCAACTCACCGGCCTGCCCATCGTGCCCGTCTCGTATGAACTCGGCTGGAAATGGCGAGCGCGCAGTTGGGACCGCTTCCAAGTCCCGCTGCCCTTCTCGCGCGTCATCGTGAAGCTCGGCGAACCCATCCGCATCCCGCGCGAAGCCAACGACGCCGAGCGCGAAACCCTCCGTGCCCGACTCGAATCGCGCATGACGTCGCTCACGCGCGATTGACCTCCCAGTGGCACTCGATTGTTCCGCCAACTGACAGCTTGCTGAGTGCTCGCCGGGCTTGAATGATGCGCGCGGGCACGGGGTCAAACCGACTGCCTTTATGACGAAATCCGAGACTCAACCGCATCGCGCCGCATGGTTCGCGCTCGCGCTCATCTGCGCGGCTTCATCCGTCCAAGCCGCCGCGCGCAAGGTGGACTTCGGCCGCGACATCCGGCCGATTCTTTCCGACAACTGTTACGCGTGCCACGGTCCCGACGAGGCCAAGCGCAAGGCCAAGCTCCGGCTCGACACGCCCGAGGGTGCGCTCGCGCTCAAGGACGGCCACGCCGCCATCGTGCCGAAGAATCTCAAGAAGTCCGAGTTGTGGAGCCGCATCAACGCGAAGAGCCCCGACGACGTGATGCCGCCGCCGGAGACGAACAAGAAGCTCACGCCCGCGCAAATCGCGCTGCTCAAGCAGTGGATTGAGGAGGGCGCGAACTTCAAGGGCCACTGGGCGTTCGCGGCGCCGGCGATGCCGGTCGTGCCCAAGGTGCAAAGTTCGAAGTTCAAAGTTCAAAGCCCGATTGACGCGTTCATCGCTGCGAAAGTGGCGGAGAAGGGGCTGGCGAATTCGCCCGAGGCGAGCCGCGAGGTTCTCATCCGGCGCGTGACTTATGACCTCACGGGTTTGCCGCCGACACCGGCCGAGGTGGACGCCTTCCTCGCGGACAAATCGCCTGATGCTTACGAGAAAGTCGTGGACCGGCTGTTCAAGTCGCCGCGTTACGGCGAGCACATGGCGCGTTACTGGCTCGATGCCGCGCGCTACGGCGACACGCACGGGCTGCACCTCGACAACGAGCGCTCCATCTGGCCCTACCGCGACTGGGTCGTGAACGCGTTCAACCGCAACCTGCCTTTCGACCAGTTCACCATCGAGCAACTCGCGGGCGACCTGCTGCCGAACCCGACGCAGGAGCAGCTCGTCGCCACGGGCTTCAACCGCTGCAACGTCACGACGAGCGAGGGCGGCAGCATCAACGAGGAATTCGTCTTCCGCTACGCCGTGGACCGCGCGGAGACCTCCGCCGCCGTGTGGATGGGCCTGACCGCGGGCTGCGCCGTGTGCCACGACCACAAGTTCGACCCCATCACCGCGCGCGATTTCTACTCGCTCTACGCGTTCTTCCACAGCAACGCCGACCCGGCGATGGACGGCAACATCCTGCTCACCGCGCCCATCCTCAAGCTCACCACGCCCGAGCAGCAGAAGAAGCTCGACGACTACAGCGCGCAGCTCGCCGCGGTGGACAAGCGCATCAAGGCCGCGCTCGCGCAGGTCACCTACACCGATCCGGCTTCGCTCACATCGTCCGTGCCCGCGAAGAAAACCGAGGCCGTGTGGGTGGACGACGACTTCCCTGCCGGCGCGAAGCCCGGCTTGAATGCCGACACGCCGCCGCTCACGTGGGTCACGGCGAAAGACGGCAAGGTCTTCGCCGGCGAGCGCGCCATCAAGCGCACCGCCACCGGGCTGGCGCAGGATTTCTTCAACGGCATCACCACGCCGTTCAGCGTGCCCGCCGCGGCGACGTTCTACGTGCATGCGTTCGTGGACCCGGCGAATCCGCCGAAGGCCATCATGGTGCAGTTCCACACCACCACGTGGTCGCACCGCGTCGTTTGGGGTGATGCCGACGCCATCGAATACGGGAAGAAGGACACGAACGAGCGACGTCCGCTCGGTGCGCTGCCGAACGCCGGCGAGTGGGTGCGGCTCGAATTCCCGGCGTCGCGGCTCGGGCTGGCGGCGGGCACGAAGATTGACGGCGTCGCGTTCACGCAGTTCGGCGGCACGGTGTCCTGGGACAAGCTCGGCGTGGTCAGCGAGAGCGACCCGCGCAAGGACCCGACCGAGTCGCTCGCGGTGTGGCTCAAGGACAACCAGGGCAAGGCGCTCAACAACGTGCCCGACGACGTGAAGCGGCTCTTTCGCTCCGTGAAACCCGAGGACCGCAAGCCCGAGGAGCATCAGCGGTTGCGCGATTACTACTTCGAGACGGTGTGCAACGCGACGCGGCCCGTGTTCGAGCCGTTGCAGAAGGAGAAGGACCCCATCGCGAAAGCGCGCGACGAGTTCGACAAGGCCATCCCGGCGACCTTCATCTGGAAGGACCTCGAGAAGGCGCGCGATAGCTTCATCATGGTGCGCGGCCAATACAACAAGCCCGGCGAGCGCGTGTATCCGAACACGCCGGCATTCCTGCCGCCGCTGCCGAAGCTGGAGGCGACCAACCGGCTCGCGTTCGCGAAGTGGCTCGTCTCGCCCGAGCATCCGCTCACGGCGCGCGTGGCGGTGAACCGCTTCTGGCAGCAGGCCTTCGGCACCGGGCTCGTGAAGACCGCGAACGACTTCGGCGCACAGGGCACACCGCCGACGCATCCCGAGTTGCTCGACTGGCTCGCGGTCACGTTCCGTGAGCAGGACTGGGACGTGAAGCGCTTCATGAAGCTGCTCGTGATGTCCGCGACCTACCGGCAGGACTCGAAGGCTTCCGTGAAGTCCATCGCCGCGGACCCGGACAATCTCCTCTACTCGCGCGGGCCGCGCTTCCGCCTCGACGCCGAGGTCATCCGCGACACCGCGCTCTACGTGAGCGGGCTGCTCGTGCCGACGATCGGCGGCAAGGGCGTGCGGCCGTATCAGCCCGACAACATCTGGGAGCCCGTCGCCTACTCGGGCAGCAACACCAAGACTTACAAGCGCGACACGGGCGACGCGTTGTATCGCCGCAGCCTTTACACCTTCTACAAGCGCACCGCGCCGCCGCCCGCGATGACGACCTTCGACGCGCCGAGCCGCGAGCAGTTCTGCGTCCGGCGCGAGCGCAGCAACACGCCGTTGCAGGCGCTCAACCTCCTGAACGACATCCAGTATGTCGAGGCCGCGCGCGCGTTCGGCCAGCGGATGCTCAAGGAAGGCGGCACGACGGCGGGCGACCGCGTGGCGTGGGCGTTCCGGTGCGTGACCTCGCGCGCGCCGACGAAGGCCGAGCAGGCCGTGCTCGCCGACACTTACTTCGCCCAGCTCGTCCGATACGAGAAGGCCGCCGACGCGGCGAAGAAACTCATCACGTTTGGCGAGTCCAAGCCCGACGAGAAACTCGATCCGGCCGAACTCGCCGCCTGCACGCTCGTGGCAAACATGCTGTTGAACATGGATGAGGCGCTGACGAAGAACTGATTACACCGAACATGAATCCCCAACACGACTTCCTTCTCCACCAGACGCGCCGCCAGTTCTTCCGCGCTGCCGGACTGAGCGCGGGCTCCATCGCGCTCGCCGCGATGACTCGCGACGCACAGGCCGGGGCGAAGAACTCCGCCGTGGCGCGCGTTCACCCGTCGCTCGCGGGCCTGCCGCACTTCGCGCCGAAGGCGAAGCGGCTGATTTACCTGCACATGAACGGCGGGCCGTCGCAGATCGACATGTGGGATTACAAGCCCAAGCTCGAGGCAAACTTCGACAAGGACCTGCCCGATTCCGTCCGCATGGGCCAGCGCATCACCACGATGACCAGCGGCCAGGCGCGGCTGCCGGTCGCGCCCTCGATGTTCAAGTTCGCGCAACACGGCAAGTGCGGCACGTGGGTCAGCGAACTGCTCCCGTGGACGGCGAAGCTCACCGACGACATCGCGCTCATCCGCAGCGTCTCCACCGAGGCCATCAACCACGACCCCGCGTGCACGTTCGTGATGACCGGCAGCGAGATTCCCGGTCGCGCGAGCCTCGGCTCGTGGCTCAGCTACGGCCTCGGCAGCGAGAACAACGACCTGCCCAGCTTCGTGGTGCTCACGCCGAGCTGGTCGAGCGGCGCGGCGGCGCAGGCGCTCTTCACGCGCATGTGGAACAGCGGCTTCCTGCCCACGCGCCACAACGGCGTCGCGCTCCGCAGCGGCGGCGACCCGGTGCTCTTCGTGCAGAACCCGCCCGGCGTCGAGCCGGAGAACCGTCGCGCGATGCTCGACGGGCTCGCGAGGCTCAACCAGTTGAACCACGCCCGCTACAACGACCCCGAGACGCTCACGCGCATCGCCCAATACGAGATGGCGTTCCGCATGCAGACGAGCGTGCCCGAACTCGTGGACTTGTCGAAGGAGCCGAAGCACATCCTCGAACGCTATGGCCCCGAGGTGACCAAGCCCGGCACGTTTGCGCACGCGGCGCTGCTCGCGCGGCGGCTCGCCGAGCGCGACGTGCGCGTGGTGCAAATCCTCCACCGCGGCTGGGACCAGCACGGCAACCTGCCCAAGGACATCAAGAGCCAGTGCAACGACAGCGACCAGCCGACCTTCGCGCTGCTCACGGACTTGAAGGAGCGCGGGCTGCTCAAGGACACGCTCGTCGTGTGGGGCGGCGAGTTCGGGCGCACCGTGTATTCGCAGGGCACGCTCAAGAAAGACCAGTATGGCCGCGACCATCACCCGCGGAACTTCTGCATGTGGCTCGCGGGCGGCGGCGTGAAGGGCGGCACGGTGTTCGGCGAGACGGACGACTTCAGCTACAACGTCGTGGAGAACCCCGTCCACCTGCGCGACCTCAACGGCACCATCCTGCACCTGATGGGCGTGGACCATCGCAAGCTGACGTTCAAGTTCCAGGGACTTGACCACCGCCTCACCGGCGTGGACCACGAGGCGCAGCTCGTGAAGGCCGTGCTGGCGTAATCGCAGGTCGTTCTCGTCGTCATTCTCGTCGTCGTCCTCGATGGGGAAAGCGTGTCCGGAGGCGGGTGCGGAGACTGCAGGAGGAGCGATGATTCTCACTTGTCCCCAAACGCCGCCGGTCGGATTCGAGGACGAGGACGAGCGAGGAATCATCGTCTCCGCGTTTGCGTTCAAGGCTCGCGCCCCGCACTCTCCGCGCCGTGCTTTCGCCGCGCACCGGTTACTTCACGACTTCCTATCGCTCGCGCGTGGACGACTCGGAGCAGCCCTTCGCGATGTGGGTTCCGCGCTGCTACTCGCGCCGCCGCGCTTGGCCGCTGGTGGTCGCGCTGCACGGCATGGACGGCGATGAGCGGATGATTCCCGAGCAGTGCTTCCGGATGCACGAGCGCGGCTTCCGCGAGGACGTGATCGTCGTGTGCCCGTTCGGCCGCGGCGACATCGGGTTTCGTTACATGGGTGAGACGGATTTCTGGGATGTCGTCAACTGGGTGCGCGACACGTATCGAGTGGACGCGCGGCGGCAATATCTCACGGGCCTTTCGATGGGCGGTTTCGCCACGTGGCGGCTCGCGTGCAAGTATCCCGCGCAATGGGCTGCCACCGCGCCGGTGTGCGGCGGCGGTTCGCGGAGCGCGCTCGCGTCCCTGCGCGCGCCGGTCTGGTGCGTGCACGGCGACCGCGACGAACTCGTGCCGGTCGAACACTCGCGCAAGCTGGTCGCCGAGTTGCGCCGCCTCAAGCGCCGCGTGCGCTACGATGAACTCGCGGGCTGGGGCCACAACTCGTGGGACTGGCTCTACGACCCGGCGCGCGGGCGCGATTCACTCGTGGGCTGGCTGCTGCGGCATCGTCGCGCGACGCCCGCGCGGCGTGTGCGCGAGCCGAGGCGCGAGGGCGGCTTCAAGGATTTGTTCCACGACCGGCTCATCATCAGTTGTCCGGCGGCGACGCCGATTCCGCGCGAGGTCGGGTTGCTGCGCGCCGAGGCGGAGCGCATCGCGGAGTTCAAGTTCGGCGAGTATCCGATGCGCAGCGGGCGGCTGCTTGTGAAGACGGACGCGGAGCTCACCCGCAAGGACCTCGCGGAGGCGAGCCACCTGATGCTCGGGCGCACGGACAATCACCACTGGCTCGGCGCGGCAGCGCGCAAACTGCTCGCGCGCCATGCGAAGGGCACGCTGCGCGTGGCGGGCGAGCCGTGGCTCGGCAAGTCGCTGCTCGCGGCGACGCGCCAGCCGAGCCCGTGGAACCCGGCGCGGCAGCTCGGAATCATCACTTACCAGCAGGTGCACGCGATGCAAGGCGCGGGCGGGCTCTTCTGCGGCTGGAATCACGAGTTGAAGGACGTGAACCTTTACGACACGGAACAGCAGCGGTTCATCCGGCAGTTCACGCCCGCTCCGCCTCGCGCAACAGTTGGAAATGGAACAGCGCGACGACGACGAGCGAGTGCTTGAACTTCCCCGAGGCGACGAGCGCGGGAATGTCCGCCGCGGGAACGAGCCGCGTCGCGAGGTCTTCGCCGCGGTCGGGCTCGGTCGCGTGGCGCAGCCGGCAGTTCTCGACGAGCACGGTGTGCACAGTGTTGGTCTGGATGGCCGGGTTGGCCCACACGGAGCCGATGACGCGCGCGCCGCCGCCTTCGTAGCCGGTCTCCTCGCGCAATTCGCGCAGACCGGTCGCCACGGGGTCGCGGTCGTGCGGGTCCATCACGCCGCCGGGGATTTCCAGCTCGATGGTGCCGGAGCCGTGGCGGAATTGCTCGACGCACACGAGCTGGTCATCGGGCGTGACCGCGACCACGTTCACCCAGCCGGGACAATCGAGGACGAAGAAATCGAGTTCCGCGCCCGTGCGCGGCGAGCGCTTGAAATCGCGGCGCAGGGAGAAGATGCGGAAGTCGCCGAGCGGCTCGGTGCGCAGCGTGGGCCAGGGGTCGGGCATGGCGTCGCCATCACACGCCCGCCTCGGCGCGCTCGACGATTTGCACCGACTGCACGCCGCAACGCGCGATGGGCTTGCTCTTCTCGCCGCTGTTGCCGCGCGCGGTCGGCAGGTCGCCGATGACGCCGAGCACGTCGTCGCCGCCGATGAGCGCGCCGAAGGCCGTGTATTTGCCGTCGAGGAAGCTCGCGTCGCCGAGGCAGATGAAGAACTGGCTGCCGGCGGAATCGGGGTCGGAGGAGCGGGCCATCGAGAGCACGCCGCGCTGGTGCGGGCGGTCGTTGAACTCGGCCTTGATCTGGTAGCCGGGATTGCCCGTGCCCCAGTGGTGTTCCTGCGACGCGTCCTTGGTGAGCGGGTCGCCGCCCTGGATCATGAAGCCCTTCATGATGCGGTGGAACGCCGTGCCGTCGTAAAAGCCGCGCCGCGCGAGCGACTTGAAATTCTCGACGGTGGCGGGCGCGACGTCGGTCCAGAATTCGGCGACCATCGCGCCGTGGTCGGTGGTGATGACAGCGACTTCAGTTGGAGTGCTCAAAGAGAGGTGCGAGGTGGGAGGTGGGAGGTGAGTGGGGAGAGAATCCACGGACGAAAAGCGTCCGCGATTTGTGCCCCGGAACCGTCGGGAGCCCGTAGCGCCGACTTCCAAGTCGGCTGTGTCGCGGGTTTCCCAACCCGCGGGCCGTGTGGGTGCGGACGCGCTGCCGATTTGGAAATCGGCGACACAGCAGGTTTGGAAACCTGCGCTACCAGCAGGTTCATGGGTAAGTTACTTCGCGGCGTCCGCGGAGAGGATTTTGACGCTTTCCAATACGACGGGGCGCTGGGGCTTGCTGCCCTGCGGGCCGCCGACGGGAACCTTCTCGAGCTTGTCGAGCACGTCGAGGCCCTTGGTGACCTTGCCAAAGACGGTGTATTGGCGGTCGAGCTGGGCCGTCCGCTCGCGCGTGAAGCAGATGAAGAACTGGCTGCCGGCGGAGTCGGGGTGCGCGCTGCGGGCCATCGAGAGCACGCCCTTGTCGTGCGGGCGGTCGTTGAACTCCGCCTTGATCTTGTAGCCGGCGTCGCCGGTGCCCCACTCGTTTTCCTTGCCCGGGTCCTTCGTCTTGGGGTCGCCGAGTTGCACCATGAAGCCGGGGATGAGCCGGTGCGACAGCGTGCCGTCGTAGAACTTGTCCTTGGAGAGCTTGATGAAGTTCTCGACCGTCTTGGGCGCGACGTCGGGAAAGAACTCCACGGTCATCTCACCGAAGTCCTTGAACTTGAGCACGGCGGTTTCCTTGCCCTTCTTGTCCTGCGCCGCGGCGGTGCAGGCGAGGGCAAGGGCGGTGAGCGTGGCGAGTGCGAAAGTTTTCATGCGCGCGGAGGGTTCCACGGAAGCGCGGCCGTGTCACGCGCGGAATTGGGCGAATCGCGGCGCGGGCGTGTTGCGCGAAGGAATCATCAGGCTCGCGGGCTCAAACCTCACGCACCGCGCATCACGCTTCAGCGAACGGCAGCTCGACGATGCGAACCGCAACAGCGCCGTCGGCGGACTGCAACGTCAGGTCGCCACCCGCTTGCACCACTTCGCGCCGGACGCAGCCAAGCGCGACGTTCGCGCGCAGCGCAGGCGAGGCAATCGCCGTCGTGATGAAGCCCGCTTCCTTGCCATCCTTGAAGAGCTTGTCGCCGCGAGCGGGGAGCGACGCGAGGCCGTCGGGCAACCGCAGGCCGCAGAGCTTGCGCATGACCTGTCCGTAGGTGCGGATGCGCGCGATGACTTCCTGCCCGACGTAACAGCCCTTCGAGTAGCTGACGGCGCGCGCCTCGATGCCGGCCTCGGGCGGGAGCGTGGTGTCGTCCATGTCCGCGCCGAACCGCGGGATGCCCGCCTCGACGCGCGCCCACTCGAACGCCTGCCATCCGGCGGCGCGACCGCCAACTGCCCGCGCGGCGGCAATGAGCTTGTCCGCCACGGCGGCGAGCGAAGCGACGGGCACGAAGAAGTCGAAGCCCGCCGTGCCCGTGCGCGGCAGATTCATCATGTAGATGCGCCCGAGCGTGTCGTGGTCCACGGCGATGGAGCGCCACGGCTGCGGTGGAACGTCCCCGGGCAACGCGAGCGAGCGGACGGCGTCGGGCGCGCGCGGGCCCTGCACGGTGAGCAGGCCGAAGTGCGGCGCGGCGTCGAGCACTTGCACGTCGGCGGCCACGATGAACTTCTCGAACCGGGCTGCGACCACCGCCGCGCAGCCGGGCTCCAAGTCGAGCAGCAGTTCGTCGGCAAGCCGCCACGCGTTCGCGTCGCCGACCATGCGGCCCTTCGCAGTGACGAGCGCGTTGTAACAACCGTCGCCCGGCGCGAGAGACTTGATGTCGTTGGTGACCTGCCCGTGGAGGAACTCGACCCGGTCCGCTCCGGCCAGGCAAAGCCGGCCGCGGAAGGAGAAATCGAGGACCGCCGCGGTGGCGCGCAGCGCGGCGTGCTCGGCCATCGCATCGCCGTAGCCTGCGACGACTTCCCCGCCGCGGACCTGCTCGAAGCGCGCGCCGAGGGACTGGTGAAATTCCCGGAGGGTCATCCGTGCGCTCAACCGGCGGTGTGCCCCGAGAGCAGGAGCTGTCGGCACTTCGGGCGGATGCCCTCGGAGAAGCGCTGGACTTCGCAGACCAGTTTCTCGCGCTCGGCCTCGACGCGCTTGAGGGCGGCGCGTTCGCGGCGGAGTTCGAGCAGCGCGCTCACCTGCCGGCTCAGCGCGCTGAGCGCCTCCACCTGGTCCTCGGCAAGCTGGCGCGGCTTGCGGTCAATCACGCACAACGCGCCGACCGCGTGTCCGCCGGGCGTGACGAGCGGCGCGCCGGCGTAGAAGCGGATGCTCGGATAACAGGTGACATGCTGGCTGTCGGCAAAGCGGTTGTCCTTCGTGGCGTCCGGAACGACGAGGTTCTCCGCCGGCTTGAGGATGGTGTGCGCGCAGAAGGCCTGGTCGCGCGGCGTCTCCGACGCTTCGAGGCCGACGCGCGCCTTGAACCACTGGCGGTCCGCGTCCACGAGGCTCACGAGCGCGATGGGCGTGCCGCCGATGTGCGAGGCGACGAGCGCGATGTCGTCGAACGCCTGCTCGGCCGCGGTGTCGAGGATGTCATACTCGCGGAGGACGGCGAGGCAGGCGTTCTCGTTCGAGGGCAACGGTGCGCGCATGCGCGAGATATACGCGCCGAAGGCCGCGGCGTCACGCGCGTTCCGGGGGCGTGCGCGGCAGGAGCGAGCCCTCGGCAAACCTGGCCAGGCAATCCGGGCACATGCCGTGGGAGAACTTCAGCTCCGAGTGGCGGCGCACGCAGCCCCCGACGTTTTCCCAGTAGCCGTCGTCGTCGCGGATTTTCCGGCACCACGCGCACATCGGCAGCAACCCGCTCAACGTCTTCACCTGCGCCAGCGCGTCCTGCAATTCCTGGATGAGCCGCTGGCGTCGAGGTCCGGTTGCATCTGGCTCAAGACCCAGGTGACGGAGCCGTCGGGCCGCTGGAACCGATGTTCGGCCAGGAACGGTTCGCGGCGTCCCACCGCCTGCCGCCATCCGGCGCGGACGCGTGCGCAGTCGTCCGGGTGGAGCGCGGCGGTCCAGCCATCGGCGAGCGCTTCCCCGGCAGCCAAGCCCGCAAGATGGCACCAGCGCTCGTTCACGAACACACAGCGGCCCTGCGCGTCGGACTGGAACATGCCGACCGGCGCGACGCTCGCGAACAGTTCGAAGCGGCGCGCCCCGGCGTCCGCACCGCCAGCGGGACGGGATTGGGCCAGCTTCGCGGTGAGTTCACGCGTTGGCCGCAAGAGAACGCATCGAACACAAAGCCTGGCGTTCGAATGCCTCCACAGCAGGTGTAGAACATTCTCCCGCTTCCAACACCTGCTTGGTTCTTCGCTTTGCGAGCTTTGCGTTCTTTCGCGGCGATGCCGTTTCGGTGTTCGGGTTGAAGTGAGCCGACACAAAGGCAACTGCATCGTTCCGAATAGGGTCCGTCGCAGAATGCCGGTTGTTGTTCGGGAGGCAGGCCGGGGGCGCATGAGGCGCGCCTCCGGCCGAGCTTCCCGTTTCCCCTTGGCGCCTTTCCGGCCACTCTTGCCGCGCGCGGCCGGCTTCGAAATCCGCGGTGAGTATGCGCGGCACCGTCCATCCAGCGCAAAGGCACTGACTACGTAATTTGCGTGTCGGGATACAGCCGGAACAACCTCGGGAAGAATACGGAACGCACTGCGCGGCAGAGGCGCGACGGACGCGGGAGCAATCAGCGGATCTCGAACGCGCGACTGACCGACGACGTCGTGAGCCTTCGCTCGACACGCTCGAATTGGTCCACTTCGAACGGCTTGCCGATGTTGTTGCCGGCGAGGTCCTCGATGGTGGTCTGCACCACGAGTTGGTGCGGGCCGGCCGCCCACGGCTCATCCGGAGTGAACGACCATCGCCGCTCGAAGTCGGACAACACGACGTCGCCCTCCACCGCGCGGCCACCCGGGCTGGTCACGCGCAACATGCGACTCGCGAGCGCGTGGTCCATCGGCTTGTTGAAGCCCACGACGAGCGGCTCGCGTGTGCCGGCTGCGGGCGGAGCCAGGCTCCACTTCGCGGGGTCGGGCGGCTCGCGGTCCTGTGGACCCACGCGAAACGCCTTGCGAAATTCCTCCTTCAGCGGCGCGCCGGCGGCGTCCTTCCACGTGGCAGCAATAACGAGCGTGAAGAACCTGCCCTCGGCAAGCGCCGGGCCGATGTCCTCGAGGGGCTTGACGCCGCGCTTGATGCGGCCCGGGTCAATGAAGAGCGTCAGCCGCGTGCGGTCGGGATTCCACAACTCCTCGTCTATCTCGAGGAACGGGAGATCGACGGGCTTGCCGGCGGAGTCGAGGAGCTTGATGTGCTCGTAAATTCCGCCGCGGCTCATCGGCGCGGAGAAGTGCAGGTAGAACTTGAGCAGGTTTTCAGGAAGCACGTTCGCGCTCGGATACACGGCGCTCACGGTGGTCGTGGGTGACAGGTCGCGAGGCGGCACGAAGTGCACGAGCGTGAACGGCCCGGCCCGCTTCGCGCGCTGTCCTGCCAGCGCGGAAGGGTTGAACACCGCGCGGTAACGGACGCCCGGTTCGAGCGGAAACCGTGGCGTGAAGCGAACCACGCCGCCCGCGACCGAGTGCGCGCCGAGCATCGCCGGCAGCGGGCTGGAGGGCGTGGCCTCGCTGGACTCGGCAAACACGGCGAGGACCCGGGCCCACCGCTCGGCGGTCATGTCCGGCTGCTCAAGTCGCCGGAGGAGGGCGGAGTCGAGCCCGCGGACCTCGACGGACGCGACGCCACCATTCGTCGCCGCGACCCACTCCATGGAAAAGCGCAGCGGCTGCGCCGCTGTCCGGGCCGCGGGCACAGCCGGCTTGGGGTCACTGGAACTGGGCGCGCACGCCGCAGCGAGCGCCGCGACGATGAACACGCCCACCGTGCGCGTCACGGGAGCGCGAGCACTTCGAGGTTTTGCGCGCTGCCTTCGCGGCGGATGACGAGCGCGTGCCCGCCGTCGAGCTTGTCGAGTTGCTCGATGCCCGTCCACGCCTCGATCGTCTGGTAGGTCTGTCCCTGCTTGTCAGCGACGCGCGTCGTGATGCTCTCGGCCTTGTCAATGTTGTCGGTGGAGATCTTCATGATGCCGCGGCTGCTGTTGGAGAGCAGGAGCCACTCCTTGCCATCCTTGTTGTAAACGATCATGTCCAGCGGCCGGTTGCGGTTGCCGAGCTCGGCGATGGTCTTGCCGCGGATCTTCGCGCCGGGCTGAAGTTCCTTGATGGGGAATTGCACCAGCGGCGTGCATTGGTAGGCGGCAAGCAGGCTCGGCTCGTTGCCAACCTTGAACGGCACAAACGTTCGCACCGGCGAGCGCGTTTCAAAGGCGCCGTGCGCGCCGTGATAAATCTCGACGGCCGCGCCCTTGTTCACGGCCTGGAACGGAAACGGGATCGAGCGCAGCGTGGAGGCGAATTCCTCGTTGGACAGCCCGGCCACGAGCACGTTGCCATCGAGGAACACGATGTCGGTGATGGATTCCAGGCGCGGGTTGCCCTTCTTGCCGGGCTGCGCCTCGGCGGGCGGGTTGGGCAGGTCGGCCTTCGAGAATTTCACCTTGTCGAGCGAAACAGCCTCGAGCACGCCGCCGGACTTCACGCGCACGAGCACGGGCGCGGCCTCGGTGCCGCGGCCGCGGGTGACCGCGAGCCACGCGTTGCGCGAGACGGGGTTGACCGCGAGGTCGTCAATCGTGAGCTGGTCGGCGGCGGTGCCGAGCAACGCACCGAGCTTCACGTTGATGGCCTCGACCTTTAGTTGCGGCGAGCCGCTCGCGGGAGCGGTGTCGCCTGTGGCGATGGCGAAGATGGCGGCGGACTTGGTGTCCGCGGCGAAGAGCACGCCTTCGGGCCCAAAGGCAATCGGGCCAACGGACTTCAGGTCAGCCTTGCCTTCGTTCATGCCCGCGGTGGGGCTGGCGGCGAAGGCCGCGCCGGCGACAGCGCCGCACGCGAGGAGGGTGAGCAGGGAACGGATGGGCTTCATGGTCGGTCCTTTCGGGATGGCGGCGCTCGCGGCGTTGCGCGGGTTCAAGTGATGGCGGACTGTTTCGATTCCACCCGCGTCCGTCAAGCGCGAAGCCGGACACCGGCCGCGGTCGAGGAATCGGGCGTGCCCGTTGAAACACCGGCGGCGGGCGGTTGTGCCGGAGCACGTGGACGCCAGCTAATCCTTCGACTTGCCCGGCTTGGCTCCGGGACCGGGTTCCTCCACGGCGGGCTTGGGCCACGCCACGAGGCCGCGTGCCTTGAGCTGCGCGCTGAACAGCGTGTGGCCCGCCGTGATGTAGAGCACGTCGAGCGACTTGCCGCCGAAGCAGAGGTTCGTCACCTCGTCAATCGCGATGGGCACGAAGTCCACGAGCCGGCCCTCGTTCGAGATGACGTAAATGCCGCCCTTCATCTCGACGGTCTCGTTCGGAGGCGAGGGCATCCAGCGCCCGGCCGCAATCCACACGCGGCCGTCCCGGTCCACCTTGCACCCGTCGCCGCCGCGCCCGCGGCCAAAGTCGAACAATTCCTTGCGCGACTTGGCCACGACATTGCCCGCGGCGTCGAGCTCGAACCGCCACACCTTGCGCGCGCCAAACTGGCCGTTGTTGTTGTCCACCACGTAGAGCCACTTGTCATCCGGCGACACCGCGATGCCGTTCGGACGGTCCACCTCGGTCGCGAGCACGCGCGTCACCTGCCCCGGCGCGTCAATCCGATACACGCCCTCGATGGCCGCGCCGCCGGGTGTTTTCTGCTCCATGCCGTCGCGCGAGCCGTAGCGCGGGTCGGTGAAGTAGATGCGGCCCTTCGAATCAATCGTCAGGTCGTTGGGCGAGTTGTAGGGCTTGCCGTCAAAGCTGTCCGTGAGCACGGTGATCTTGCCATCGGCCTCGGTGCGCGTGACGCGCCGGTGACCGCCGAGCGCCGCACCCTCGCAGGCGAGCAACCGCCCCTCGTGGTCGAAGAGCAAGCCGTTCGCGCGCCCCGACGGCTGGCGGAACACCTCGAATGTGCCATCCGGCCGCCGGCGCATGATGCGGTTGTTCTCCACGTCGCTGAAATACACCGAACCATCCGCGTGATACGCCGGCCCCTCGACGAAGGCCACCTGCCCCTCGGTCTTCACCGGAACGCTCGTGTTGAAAACCTGCGCGTGAACCGCCGCCGCGTGCGCGAGCACGCATCCTGAGATGAACATGGCAAAAGGCTTCATGGTTTTGAGAAGAACACCAGCGGCCGCGAGTTCTCCCGGCGCACGTCGCTGGCAACCACCGGGGCGCACGCGCGATTGAATGGGCGTGCCGGACGTTTGGCAAGCCCGCAGCCCGC
>Ga0233424_10001021_pt1 | contig 28430 bp, 27 predicted proteins | sample Watercolumn_Towu_FD_181011 | JGI IMG/M metagenome (GOLD analysis project Ga0233424, IMG submission 181011) | Freshwater microbial communities from Lake Towuti, South Sulawesi, Indonesia - Watercolumn_Towuti2014_125_MG | ecosystem: Environmental > Aquatic > Freshwater > Lake | place: Indonesia... | reverse complement strand
CCCACCGAAGCCGCCGCACTGGGCAAGCTGCAGCGCGGCCACCTGGCCCTGGGCGTGATGCGGGAGATGGACCTGCACTACCTGCGGCAGCGCCCGGCCGACGGCGTGCGGCTGGAGAGCTCGGCGTTCATCATCAACGCGGTGCCCATGCATTGCGGTGTGGCGCGCCGGGGCAGCGTGAGGCTCGACCGCTTCGAGGCCGTGCAGCAGCAGCTGTTCCAGGCGGGTGTGTTGCAGCAGATCGCACGTCGCTACCTCGGCAACAGCCCGGCGAACGAGGCCTTCGGTGCCCCGCGCGGGCGCCCCTAGCGCCCGCTATCGAATCCCCTGACCGCCCCGCTGACAGCCATCGGTCAGAATCGCCGCCAATCAAGAAGGAGACAAGGCCATGGAGCCCATCTGGTTGAAGCATTACCCGGCCGAAGTGCCGCGCGAGATCAACACCTCGCTGTACCCGAGCCTGGTCGACCTGCTGGACACCTCGTTCAAGAAGAACGCTGCCAAGCCCGCCTACCTGATGATGGGCAGGACGGTCACTTTCGCGCAGGTCGATGAGGCCTCGCGCGCCATGGCGGCCTATCTGCAGGGGCTGGGCCTGGAGAAGGGCGACCGCGTGGCGGTCATGATGCCCAATCTGTTCCAGTACCCGGTGGCGGTGGCGGCCATCCTGCGTGCGGGCTTCGTCGTCGTGAACGTGAACCCGCTGTACACGCCGCGCGAGCTGGAGCACCAGCTCAAGGACTCGGGCGCCAAGGCCATCTTCATCATCGAGAACTTCGCCTCGGTGCTGCAGCAGGTCATCAAGCATGTGCCGACCAAGCACATCATCCTGGCCTCGATGGGCGACATGCTCGGCTTCGCCAAGGGCATGATCGTCAACTACGTCGTGCGCAAGGTGAAGAAGATGGTGCCGGCCTATGAGCTGCCGGGCGCCGTGCGCTTCAACGACGCGCTGTCCAAGGGCCGCGGCCAGAGCTTCAAGCCGCACAAGGTCGGGCCGGACGACATCGCCGTGCTGCAGTACACCGGCGGCACCACCGGCGTGTCCAAGGGTGCCGTGCTGCTGCACCGCAACCTGGTGGCCAACATCCTGCAGAACGAAGCCTGGTACCAGCCCGCGCTCAAGAAGGTGCAGCCCGGGGAGCAGATCGTCACGATCTGCGCACTGCCGCTGTATCACATCTTCGGCTTCAACGTGAACATGATGCTGTCCATGCACATGGGCGGCGCCAACGTGCTCATCCCGAACCCGCGCGACCTGTCGGCGGTGTTCAAGGAGCTGAGCGGCCACCGCTTCCACAGCTTCCCGGCGGTCAACACCCTTTTCATGGCCATGGCCAACCACCCCGAGTTCGGCACGGTGGACTGGAGCCGCCTCGTCATCTCGGTGGGCGGCGGCATGGCCGTGCAGCAGGCCACGGCCAAGCTCTGGCTCGAGAAGACCGGCTGCCCCATCGTCGAGGGCTACGGGCTGTCCGAGACCTCGCCCACGGCCAGCTGCAACCCGACCGACAGCACCGCCTACAGCGGCACCATCGGCCTGCCGCTGCCGCTGACCGACCTCAAGCTGCTCGACGACGACGGCCATGAAGTGCCGATGGGCCAGCCCGGCGAGATCGCCATCAAGGGCCCGCAGGTCATGGCCGGCTACTGGCAGCGGCCCGACGAGACGGCCAAGGTCATGACGGCCGACGGCTTCTTCCGCACGGGCGACATCGGCACCGTCGATGAACGCGGTTACTTCAAGATCGTGGACCGCAAGAAGGACATGATCCTGGTCAGTGGTTTCAATGTGTATCCGAACGAAGTCGAGGACGTCATCACGCAGATGCCCGGCGTGCTGGAGTGCGCGGCGGTGGGCGTGCCCGACAGCAAGGCGGGCGAGGCGGTGAAGGTCGTCATCGTGAAGAAAGACCCGAATGTCACGGAAGCCGACGTCCGTGCTTACTGCGAAGCCAACCTGACTGGCTACAAACGTCCGAAGATCGTGGAGTTCCGAACTGAACTGCCCAAGACGCCCGTGGGCAAGATCCTGCGCCGGGAGCTGCGGGACAAAAACTGAGGCTGGTTCCAACCGGCTCACGCGTGGCGTGAAGCCACCCGTGGGTGAGGCCTGACGACGTGTTCGACCTGCTGTTTGCCAAGACCGATGCCGGCCGCGCCGAGATCCGCGCGCGGGCCCTGCCCTTGTCGCGCACCGCGCGCAACCTGCTGCTCGTGCTGGACGCCACCAAGACCGCGGCCGACTGGCTGCGGCTGGTGGCCGGCGCCACCGAGGCCGACTTCGAGACCCTGCGCGAGCATGGCCTGATCGCGCCGCAGAACGCGGCCGGCCGGCCGCAGGCTGCATCCCCGGCACCGGCGCCCGTTGCGGCCGCACCCGTCGCCCAGGCCCCTGCAGCCGGCTCCCCGCTGCTCGACCGGGCTGCCCTCTACACCTACCTCAGCGGTGAGGCCACCAAGCTGCTGGGTCCGTTCAAGGGCTATGCCTTCGCGCTGGAGGTCGAGCGGGCCGACAGCCTCTCCGCCCTGCAGGCCCTGGCCCTGCAACTGGTGGAGAAGGTGCAGAAGGCCAAGGGCGACGCTGCCGCGGCCGCCGTGCGCGAGGCCCTGGGCCTGCGCTGATCTGGGACACTGGCGGCCCGCCTGCCGCCGCTGCTCACCTTGCCCCGCTTTCACGTCGACATCCCGCTCACCGCTGCCGGTGAGGTCTCGCTGCCGCCCGGCGCCGCGCGCCATGTGCAGGTGCTGCGCCTGCAGCCGGGCGACGCGCTGACCCTGTTCGACGGCAGCGGCCCCGAATGGCAGGCCGAGGTCACGGCCATGGGCCGCAGTGAGGTGCGGGTGAAGCTGCTGGCGCCCGAGATGCCGGTGCGGGAGCTGACACGCCGGGTGACGCTGGCCGTCGTCATGCCGGCCAACGACCGCATGGACTTCCTCGTCGAGAAGGCCACCGAGCTGGGCGCGGCCGTGCTGCAGCCCTTGATGAGCGAGCGCTCGGTGCTGCGCCTGACCGGCGAGCGGGCCGACAAGAAGCGCGCGCAATGGCAGGGCGTGGCCATCGCCGCGGCCGAGCAGAGCGGCCGCACGGTGCCCTTGCAGGTGGCCCCGGTGCAGACGCTGGCAGGCTGGCTGGCCGCCTTGCCGGCGGCAGCCGATGGTGAATGGCGCGGCCTGCTGAGCCCGCGCGCCGCCCAGGCGCTGCCGGCCCCGCCGCCGGCGCAGGGCCTCTTCCTGAGCGGCCCCGAGGGCGGCCTGTCCGAGGCCGAGGAGGACGCGGCCCGCGCCCGAGGCTTCACCGGCGTCACCCTCGGGCCGCGGGTGCTGCGGGCAGACACCGCGCCGCTGGCAGTGCTGTCCTGGATCGCCCTGTCGTGACACGCCCGCGCGCCCAGTCCGGTCTGGCGGTGCCCCCGTGAACCGCAAGCTCGCGCTGCTGGTCCTGGCACAGGGCCTCTTCCTCACCAACAACATCTGCTTCATGGCCATCAACGGCCTGGTGGGCCTGGCCCTGGCGCCGCAGCCCTGGATGGCCACGCTGCCGATCTGCGCCTACGTGGCTGGTGGCGCCCTGATGGCGCGGCTCGTGGGCCGGCACCAGTTGCGCTTCGGCCGCCGGCGTGCCTTCCAGATCGGCCTCGGCGTGGCCGTCGTGAGCTGCGCGATGGCGCTGTGGAGCGTGACGCAGCAGCAGTTCTGGGGCGTGGTGCTGGCCACGCTCGTTGCGGGCTACTACAACGCCGGCGCCGCCCTCTACCGCTTCGCCGCGACCGAGGTGGTGCCGCCCGAGCGGCGCGAGGCGGCGATCTCCTGGGTGCTGGCGGGCGGCTGCCTCGGGGCGGTGCTGGGGCCCTGGGTGGCACGCACGAGCCGCGACCTGCTCGTGGCGCCCTTCGCCGGGGCCTATCTGATGCTGATCGGCGTGGCCCTGGCCGGCCTGCTGCTGATCTCGCTGATCGACTTCCCGCCGCTGGTGCGCCCGGCGCCCGGTGCCGGTGGCCGCCCGACGGGCGAGCTGCTGCGCCAGCCGGTCTTCATCGTGTCGCTGGCGGCGAGTGCGCTCGGTTATGGCGTCATGAACCTGCTGATGGCCGCCACCCCGATCGCGATGGGCCAGTGCGGCCTGCCCTTCGAGGATGCCGGCCTCGTGCTGCAGTGGCATGTGCTGGGCATGTTCGTGCCGAGCTTCTTCACCGGCCCGCTGATCAAGCGCGTCGGGGTGCTGCCGGTCATGACCGTGGGGGTGCTGCTCAACCTCGGCTGCGTGGCTTTCGCACTGGCCGGCACCGACCTGCCGCACTTCCTGGGTGCCCTGCTGCTGCTCGGCGTGGGCTGGAACTTTCTCTACATCGGCGGCACCACGCTCTTCACGCAGGCCTACCGCCCCGAGGAAAAGACACGTGCCCAGGGCCTGCTGGACACCGGCATCTATGCCACGATGACGCTCACGTCCTTCTCCTCCGGCGCCCTGGTCACCACCGGCGGCTGGCAGTGGATGAACTGGGCGAGCCTCGTGCCCATCGCGCTGTGCGGCCTGGCCCTGGTCTATCTGGGGGCCGTTCAGCGCCGGTCGTGCTGAAGGTATTCGCCGGCCATCTGCTGGCCGATGAGCTCGGGTTTGAAGCGTGACAGGGCCTTGAGGTCCAGGTCCCGCTGGGTCACGAAGAGGGGGCTGCCGATGCGCAGGCCGACGATGGCGCCGCCCTCACCGACCGTGGGCAGCAGCGGGTAGATGCGCAGCCGCACCACCAGCGTGCCCTGCTCGTCGGCGAACACGGCGGTCTCGGCGAGCGTCGCGCAGCGCAGGCGGTCGGCCTCGCGCAGCAGGGCGATGCCGGCGGCCTCGGGGTCGATCTGCACGGCCGAGGCCGTCATGGGCATCACGCGGCGCCCGCCGGCATCCAGCGCCGACGCCACCGCGCCATTGAAGCGTTCGTTCAGCTCGTCCCAGTTCGGCCCGCCCAGCAGCGGCGGGTTGCGGCCCTGGCCGAAGACCAGGGTGCAGGGGGACTGGGCCTGCGCCTGGGCCGCCGCGAGGGCCAGCAGCCCGGCCGCGATCCACTCACGCGCTCGCATCGTCCTCGGCGGGTTTGCGCGCAGAGCCCTTGATCAGGTCGAAGCGGAACAACCGGCATTCGATGGGGCCGTTCCACATCGGCACGCGGCGCGACTCCTTCAGCCGCATCTTGTTGGGCAGCTTCATGTCCGGGCTGAGCATCCAGGCCGTCCAGCCGGCGGGGTTCTCGGTGTACTGGCGCTTCCAGTGCGCAGCCAGGCGGGGGAAGAAGTCGTCGCCGCCGTCGCGCTGCTCGCTGCCGCCGGCGTCGCGCGTCATGGCGGCCTTGCCACGCACCTCGATGCGCTCACCATACGGCGGGTTCATGACGATGGCGCCGGGCATGCCCTCGGGCAGTTGCGGTGCGGGCCGCTCCAGCGCGTCGCCGCCGTTGAACTGGATGTACTGGGCCACGCCGGCGCGCTCGGCATTGCGGCGCGCGAAGTCGACCATGCGGAAGGCCACATCGCTGGCGTAGATGGGCACGGCCGGCGGGTGGATGCGGGCGCGGGCGGCCTGCGTCATCTCGCCCCAGGCGGCCTTCATCGGGCCGGTGGCGAAGGGCAGCTGGCGCTCGAAGGCGAAGCGGCGTTGCAGGCCGGGTGCGGAATCGCAGGCGATCAAAGCTGCTTCGATGGGGATGGTGCCGGAGCCGCAGCAGGGGTCGTGCAGGGCGCCGCCCTGCTCGGGCGTGCCGCGCCAGTCGGCAGCGGCGAGCATGGCGGCGGCCAGGGTCTCCTTCAGGGGCGCGTCGCCCTTGTCGATGCGCCAGCCGCGCTTGAAGAGGGGCTCGCCGGAGGTGTCGATGTAGAGCGCCGCCCGCTCGGGGCCCACGTGCAGCACCACGGGCAGGTCGGGGCGGTGGGTGTCCACGCTCGGGCGCTCGCCGGTGTGTTCGCGCAGCTGGTCGCAGATGGCGTCCTTGATGCGCAGGGCAGCGAAGTTCAGGCTCTTGAGCGGCGAGCGCTGGGCGGTCACATCCACGCGCAGGGTGTGCTGGGGCGTGAGCCAGTCGCGCCAGTCGACGCGGCGGGCCAGCGAGTACAGGTCGTCGTCATGGCGGTAGGGGCCTTCCATGATCTCGACCAGCACACGCTGCGCCAGGCGGCTTTCGAGGTTGATGCGCAGCACGTCCTCGGGGCCGCCGACGAGGCCGCAGCCGCCGCGCAGCGCCTCGACCTTGCTGCGCACGCCAGGCGGCAGGAAACGCTTGAGCTCGGCCTCCAGCAGCGGCTCGACGCCGGCGGGGCAGGGCACGAAAAGGGATAACTTGTTGGGCAGGCTCACGGCCCGGATTGTCGCCGCGTCCCTAAACTGCGCCATGCCCACTGCGCTGCCTGCCATGAAGCGACGTCCGTTGATGCTCGGCCTGGCCCTCGCCACGATGACCTCTGCTGCTGCCGCCGAGACCCCCGCCGAGTCCACTGGCACGACGCCGACCGCACCGCCCTACGCCCTGCCGGGCACACAGGTGATCACGCTGCCGCCCGCAGCGGCCGGCCGCCAGTACCAGCTGCTCATCCACCTGCCCGGCTCCTTCAAGCGGGAGCCTCAGCGCCGCTACCCGGTGCTCTACGTCACCGACGGTTACTGGGATTTCGCCACGCTGGTGGCCTCCTACGGCAACCTCGTCTATGACCGGGTCGTGCCCGAGTTCATCATCGTCGGCCTGAGCTATGCGGGCGCGCAGCCGGATTACGACGCGCTGCGGCTGGCCGACCTGTCGCCGGTGGCCATGCCGGGCGAGAAGGCCGAGTCCGGCCAGGCCGACCGCTTCCTGGACACGCTGGAGCGCACGGTGTTCCCGCTGATCGAGCGCGAGTTCCGGGCCGACCCCGGCCAGCGCCACATCGCGGGCAGCTCGCTCGGCGGCCTCTTTGTGCTGCACGCGCTGTACGCGCGGCCGCAGCTCTTCCAGGGCTATATCGCGGCCAGCCCGGCGGTGGTGGTGGGGGGCGACTGGATCATCGGCCGCGCCAAGGCCTATGCCGCCAGCGGCAAGCCCCTGCCGGCGCGCCTGTACGTGACCGGCGCCGAGCACGAGTGGCCTGGCTTTCTCGCCGGCATCCAGCGCTACCAGGCCCTGCTGCCCGAGCTGAAGCAGCCGGGCCTGGTGTTCGAGCGCCGCACCATCGACGGCGAGCGCCACGCGGGCACCAAGCCTGAGAGCTACACGCGGGGCATGCGCTTCATCTTTGCGCCGCTGGCGCCGGAGCAGGGGCCCTCGAAAGACTGAGGGCCCCGCGCGCGCTTCACTGGCGCACGAAGTCGAGCAGGTCCTGGTTCAGGCGGTCCTTGTGCGTGTCGGTGATGCCGTGCGGGCCACCGGCGTACTCGATCAGGCGCGCGCCCTGGACCAGCTTGGCCGTCGCGCGGCCCGTGGTCTCGATGGGCACGATCTGGTCATCCGCGCCGTGGATGACGAGCGTGGGCACGTTCACCCGCTTCAGGTCCTCGCGGAAATCGGAGTGGAAGAAGGCCTCGATGCTGTCGTAGGTGGCCTTGGCACCCGCCTGCATGCCTTGCACGTAGAAGCTGTCGACCAGGCCGGCCGAAGGCTGGGCACCCGGGCGGTTGAAGCCGAAGAAGGGGCCGCTGGCGATGTCCTTGTAGAGCTGGGCGCGGTTGTCGAGAGACGCCTTGCGCAGGCTGTCGAACACCGCTTCGGGCACGCCCTCGGGGTGGCTCGGGCTGGCGCCCATGATGGGCGTGACCGCACCGACGAACACGACCTTGGCCACGCGGGCGGTGCCGTGGCGGCCGATGTAGCGGGCCACCTCGCCGCCGCCGGTGGAGAAGCCCACGAGGGTTGCGCGCTTCACGCCCTTGGCGCGCAGCACGGCGTCGAGGTCATCGGCGTACTGGTCCATGGTGTTGCCCGCCCAGGGCTGGCCCGAGCGGCCGTGGCCGCGGCGGTCATGGGCGATGACGCGGTAGCCGCGCTCGGCCAGGAACTGCATCTGCGACTCCCAGCTGTCGGCACTCAAGGGCCAGCCGTGGCTGAAGACGACCACCGGGCCGTCCTTCGGGCCCCAGTCCTTCACGTACAGCGGCGTGCCGTCGTTGGCGGCAACGAAGGGGCTCGCCACGGCGGCGGCCTTCGGGGCGGCGGGGGCGGCCGTTGCGGGCAGGTGGGCGGCGAGGGCGCCGGCAACGAGGGTGGTGGCCAGGGCGATGCGGTTCAGGGCGTTCATGCGGTGCTCCAGGGGGTTGGTGAGGAAGGTCTTGCGACAGGACGGACTGTGCGCGCCTGGGCCGTACTGAAGATGCCGTAGAGTTCGACATACTTTGCAATTCGTACAGTCATGGCCGACCGACTCGCTGCGCTCTTCGCCCACTTCGCCGTGCGGGCCGAGGCCTTCCAGGCCGGCCCGCTTTGCGGTGTCCACAGCCTCGAAACCCGGGAGGACCGCGGGCAGTTGCACCTGGTGCGGGAAGGCGGCGTCGAGGTGCACCACGGCACGCCGCAGCCGCTGCGCATCGAGGTGCCCAGCCTGCTGCTCTACCCGCGGCCGCGCCCGCATCGCTTTGTCACCGACGCCGACCGGTGGGCCGAGTTCCTGTGCGCCCACATGGCCTTCGACGGGGGCGCCAGCCACCCGATCGCGGCGGCCCTGCCCGACTGGATCTGCCTGCCGCTGGCCAGCGTGCCGAGCTGCGAGCCGGTGCTGGCGCTGCTCTTCGCGGAGGCCGGGGCCGCGAACTGCGGCCGGCAGCTGATGCTCAACCGGCTGTTCGAGGTGCTCATGATCTGGGTGCTGCGCGAGCTGATGGCCCAGGGCCGGGTGGACTCCGGCATGCTCGCCGGCCTCGCACACCCCCGTCTGCGCGACGCGCTCGTGGCGCTGCACGAGGCCCCGCAGCGCGACTGGCCGCTGGAAGCGCTGGCCGAGGCGGCCGGCATGTCGCGCACCGTGTTTGCCAACACCTTCCGCGAGGTCGTCGGGTGCACGCCCGGCGCCTACCTGCAGCGCTGGCGCCTTGGTCTCGTGCAGAAGGGGCTGCGCGACGGGCGGCCGCTCAAGCTGCTGGCGGCGGAGGTGGGCTACGGCGGCGAGGCGGCGCTGTCACGCGCCTTCCGCGCCCACACCGGGCAGTCGCCGCGCGAATGGCGCAAGGCGGCGATGGCCGCCGGCTGAGCTGCGACAGAGCTATGCGTAGATGCCCTGCGTGCCCTTCAGAGCCTTCGATAAAGCGAAACCATCCTTGGTTGGGACAGACAGGTCCCAGGACGTCGTTCCGTTGCGGCTTTGGGCGACACCAGCCATCGTCAACCGAGGGAGTTCCAACTGGGGATGCGATGCGCCCGCTTGCTGATCGAATAGTAGGTAGCTATGGCGCCGCCCCACAGGGCGGCGGTCCCGAGCCCAACCGCACACAGGGCTGCGATCGACGCGCTTTCATAGTCATGAAGCATCATGTAGAAGCCAATGCCCATGATGCCCAAGGGCGATCCTGCAACGATCAAATTAGTTCCAAACCTGGAAAAATGCGGTGGCGGCAGGAGTATCCCCATACTCCAGAATAGAGGGTATATGGGTGGAAGATAGTTCCTCCTATTGATCCCAGTTTTCTGCAGAACCACAAGCGCCTTTCCGCGCCGAACATGGAACCTTTCAGCATTTGTCATGAAATGCTCCTCTCTCGATTCAAGAGCCCGCCGACGAGAATTGGCGGGCTCCCTCCTCAACTAAATGACCACCATGAAGTATTCAGAGTCATCACTCCCCGCCTTGCGAGTGCCGCCTCCCCCACTGCTGTAAGACGACATTGCATGCGCAGCTCCAGCTCCCATAGCAAACAGCCCGCCGACAGCACCAACGGCTGGTGCGGCCAGGACGGCGATTGCGCCTCCAACAATTGTCAGGCCTATAGCGGCTGCTGCCCAAGCGTCACCGCCGCTGACGTGTTCCAACTGCTCGTAAGTAAGTTCTCTCATGTTTGCCTTTCATGATCGAAAGCGTCGATCGAGCGCATTTAGGGCGCACATGAGCTTCTTTTCGAGGCGCATGCGGCCTAAATTCCTTTGTCGTTTGACGCATCGCTACCCCGGCATGGCGAAGCCATCTTGAGGCGATCAGGTCGCTGATTCAACGTAGGCCGAATGTCGTGCCGGCCGCATCGGATAGCGTCAGTTACACCCTGACGGTGATACGCCAGCGCCATAAGTGTTGTGTTTTGCGATGAACGTGCCCTTGGGTGCAACGAAGTGGCCTAAATTGGTAACGGCCTAGCTTGCTTCGACACCAGCGCATGCTGCGGCGCACCCGATAAGCGTCTATGGGCTCGGAAGACAGGTTCTGGCAACCGAGAAAGCGGGAGCGCGCGCACTGGCGGCCCGGACGGCGGTCTGTCGCGGCGACTCGTAAGCTTCCCTGTCAAGTAGACAGTCGATTACTGGAATCTGCGGCAGTGGTTAGCCTGGGCAGGAACTGCTTGGGAGGCAGTCCGCCCGGGGCGTCGTGAGGTCGCTGCTCGTTGTAGCCACGCAGCCAGTCCTCGGTGATGTGCTGCACCTGCTCGATGCTCTTGAACACGTAGGCGTCGAGCACCTCGTGGCGGTATGTTCGGTTGAACCTCTCGATGTAGGCGTTCTGATTGGGCTCGCCGGGCTCGATGTGATTGAGCCCGATCCCCTTGCGTTTCGCCCAGTCGATGAAGTCGTGACTTGTCATCTCCGGGCCGTTGTCCATGCGGATGCTGTCCGGCGCGCCGTACCACTCGATCAACCGATCCAGGGCGCGGATCAGCCGCGCTGACGGGATGGAGATGCCGACCTCGATCAGCAGCGCCTCACGGTTCGCTTCGTCGATCACGTTGAGCGTGCGGAACCGGCGCCCGTCGTAGAGCACGTCGTGCATGAAGTCCAGCGCCCAGCCCTGGTTGACCAGCGTACCTGCCTGCAACGGCACCGGCTCGCGATCAGGGACGCGCTTCTTCGTGCGCTTGGGGATGTTCAGCCCGAGCCGGCAATACACGCGCCAGACCCGCTTGTGGTTCCAGCGCCGCCCATCCAGGCGCAGCCGGTCGAAGCACTTCCAGAAACCCCAGCGTGGGCTAAGTTCGACGATCGCGGCCAATGCATCGATCACTTCAGCGTCGCGCGGCACGGCGGGCTCACCAGCCCTATAGAACGCCGCCCGGGACAAGCCGACCACGGCGCATGCCTTGCGTACCGCCAAGCCTCGCTCCCGAATCAAATCGTGCGCCGCCAGCCGCCAGCCGCCTGGCTGACGGCGTCAGTACTTTTTTGCGATCACGTCCTTCATGGCCGCGTTCTCCAGCGCCAGGTCGGTATACATCCGCTTGAGCCGTGCGTTCTCGACTTCGAGCTCGCGAATGCGGGTCAGGTCCGACACGTTGGCCTCGGCGTACTTGCTCTTCCAGCCGTACCAGGTCGCCGCGCTGATGCCGTGCTTGCGGCACACCTCGGCGACCGGCAACCCGGCCTCACCTTCCTTCAGGATCGCCACGATCTGGCTCTCGCTGAAGTTGCTCTTCCTCATCTTCGGCCTCTTCCTTCTCGGCGGGCCGCATTCTCCAGTTACGGGCTGTCTACTTCTGGAAGGAGCTTACGACCGTAGCTATGTCGGCGAGGCCCGCTCTCGGCTCACCGGGCAATGAAACTTGATGGATCTTCAGGGCGGTCTGGCCCGCCCCGCCTGGCCATCAAGTTCATGCCACACCGTAGGCCCCACAGGCGGCCCGGGTGGCCGGACACGGTCTTCCGCTACGGCGTCGAATTCAGAGCGCCTTGCGCAGGTTCGCCGGCGCGATCTTCATCGCTTCGCGGTACTTGGCCACGGTGCGCCGTGCGCACTGGATGCCCTGTTCCTCCAGCATCGCGGCGAGTGCACTGTCGGACAGCGGCTTCTTGATGTCTTCCGCCGCCACGAACTGCTTGATCAGCGCCCGCACCGCCGTGCTGGAGGCCTCGCCGCCGGCTTCGGTGGACAGGCCGGAGCCGAAGAAATACTTCAGCTCGAAGGTGCCCCACAGCGTCGCCATGTACTTGGCCGTCGTCACGCGGGAGATGGTGGACTCGTGCAGGCCGAGTTCGTCGGCGATCTCGCGCAGCACCAGCGGCTTCATGGCCAGCTCGCCGTGCGTGAAGAAGCCGCGCTGGCGCTCCACGATGGCCTGGCTCACCCGCAGGATGGTGTCGAAGCGCTGCTGGATGTTCTTGATGAACCAGCGCGCCTCCTGCAGCTGCCCGCCGAGCGGCGAGTTGCTGATGCCGCCGCGCGTGGCGCGCAGCGCATTGGCGTAGAGCTCGTTGATGCGCAGCTTGGGCGCGACTTCGGGGTTGAGCATCACGCGGAACTCGCGGCCCACCTTGCGCACGATGACGTCCGGAATGATGGCCGCCGCCGCGCCCGCGGCGAAGCGTCGGCCGGGCTTGGGTTCGAGCTGGGTGATGAGGCCCTGCGCCTCGCGCAGCAGGGCTTCGTCGGCGCCGGTCTCGGCCATGAGGCGGCGCATGTCGCGCTTGGCCAGCAGCTCCAGATGACCCTTGCAGATCAGGATGGCGATCACCTGCGCCGGGCTCTTGGGCAGGGCGCGCAGCTGCAGCACCAGGCATTCGGAGAGATCGCGCGCGCCGATGCCCAGCGGCTCCAGGTTCTGCAGCAGCCGCAGCGCGAAGCGCAGCCGGTCGAGCAGCTCCTCGCGGTCTTCCGGGTCGTCGGCGAGGGCGGCGGCGATGTCGTCCAGCGTGTCTTCGAGGTAGCCATCTTCGTTGAGCGACTCGATCAGCACCTGCATCACCGCCCGGTCTTCGGCCGAGAGGTGGTGGCCGGCGAGTTGCTGGGCCAGGTGCTCGGCGAGAGAGATGCCGGCGGACTCCTGGCTCTCGCGCTCGCCGTCGTCCTCGCCGCTGCCGGTACCGCTGCTGCTGGGCAGCTCGCGGATGCCGTCGAAGTCGTCCCGCTCGGTGCCGTTTTCCCAGTCCTCGCGCTCGGTGCCGCCGAAGTCGTCGGCGCTCAGCTCGGGGGCTTCGGCCTCGCCGCCCTCAGGGCTGGCCTCAGCGGCGCTGTCGCCGCTGTCGGCGGGCGCATTGCTGGCCAGCTCCGGCGCGCTGACGGTGAACTCGTCCTCCGTCTCCAGCAGTGGGTTGCTGGCGAGCATCTGCTCGACTTCCTGGTGCAGCTCCAGCGTCGAGAGTTGCAGCAGCCGGATCGACTGCTGCAACTGGGGTGTCAGCGCCAGGTGCTGACTGAGGCGGACCTGGAGGGTCTGTTTCATCCTGCCACCCGGCTGGGCATTGAATTCGGGCCGAGCGCCGGGCCGCTCCCAAGCCGGCCCGCCCTGGCGATGTGCTTGCGGCTCAATGCCGCAAGCATCGCAGCCCCCTCGGGGGGCCGGTCAGGCTGGCCCGCGTGCAGCGGGGCAAGACTGGACGGGGGGTGCATCACATCCGGAAGTGTTCGCCGAGATAGACCTTGCGCACGTCGGCATTGGCCACGATCTCGTCGGGCGTGCCTTCGGCGAGCACGGCGCCCTCGCTGATGATGTAGGCGCGGTCGCAGATGCCCAGGGTCTCGCGCACGTTGTGGTCGGTGATGAGCACCCCGATGCCGCGGCTCTTCAGGAAGCCGATGATGCGCTGGATCTCCAGCACCGCGATCGGGTCGACGCCGGCGAAGGGCTCGTCCAGCAGGATGAAGCGCGGCTGCGTGGCCAGCGCCCGGGCGATCTCGACGCGGCGGCGCTCGCCGCCCGACAGCGCCGGGGCGGGGCTGTCGCGCAGGCCTTCGATGGAGAGGTCGTGCAGCAGGCCGCTCAGCAGCTCGTCGATGCGGGCCTTGGGCAGCGGCCGGCCGCGCTCGTCCTGCTGCAGTTCCAGCACGGCGCGGATGTTCTGCTCCACGGTGAGCTTGCGGAAGATGGAGGCTTCCTGCGGCAGGTAGCTCAGGCCCAGGCGGGCGCGCGAGTGGATGGGCAGGCGCTGAACCTCGGCGCCGTCGATGCGGATGATGCCGGCGTCCGAGCGCACGAGGCCGACGATCATGTAGAAGCTGGTCGTCTTGCCGGCGCCGTTGGGGCCGAGCAGGCCCACGACTTCGCCGCAGTCCACGCGCACATGCACGTCCTTCACGACGCGGCGCACGCCGTAGCTCTTGGCCAGGCCCTCGGCTTCGAGGCGGCTGCCGCAGGCGGGTGTCGTGCCCGAGGAGGGGGTGCGGTCGTCGGCCATCACTTGCCGGGCTGCAGCGTGGTGGACGGCTTCAGCGGCAGCGGCGCGGCAGGCGCTGAAGCGGCGTCGTCGGCGGGCTGCGCGCGCGGCATCATGACGATGCGGGTGCGGCCATTGGGGTTGGGCGAGGCGCTGCCGGCTTCGAGGGTGAAGACCTCGGTGCGGCTGTTGTAGACGATGACCGCGCCGGTCACTTCCTCGGCCACGGCGGTGCCGCGCAGGCGGCGGACGGTGGCATTGCCGATGAAGCGCACGGTCTCGGTGCGGGTGTCGTACTCCAGTTCGCTGGCCACACCCTCGATGGACTCGCCGGGAATGTCGCGCGCCTGCCGGAAGGTGACCGGCTGGCCCGGCAGACCGCTGGCGAAGGCCTGGTGGTAGCCGTCGCGGGTTTCGCGGAAGTCGACCTTCTCGGCGCGCAGTTGCAGGGTGCCCTGCGTGATGATGACGTTGCCCTGCAGCTCGGTGCGCTGGTTCACGCCGTCGAGCTTGCCCTGCTTCTCGGAGCTCAAGACCATGGGCTTGAGCCGGTCGGCCTTCTCCGCCTGGGCGGCGGGCAGGGCGAGCGCCAGGGTCAGCGCTGAGGCAAGCGGAATCAGGTGGCGGGGCATGGCGGCACGGAAGTTGCAGGCCATTCTAGGGGCCTGGGCGTGTCGCCAGCCTTTCCCTCGCGGCAAGCGAGTCAGGAAGTTTTGCCGCTGCGGGCCTGCTTGATGAGGAAGTCGGCCACGGCCAGGGTCTGCTGGCCCTGGGCGGCTTCACTCTGGCCCGGCGTGCCGGCCATGCCGGGGCCGGTCCGCCAGCGCCCGGCCACGACGAGGGCCGGCACGGTCTCCACGCCGGCGGTCTGTGCCAGCGCCAGGCCCTGGCCGACCTTGCCCTGCACGCCGAAGGCGTTGAAGGCCGCCTTGAACTTGGCGGTGTCCACGCCCAGCTTGCTGACGAGGGCCACGATGGCGGTTTCGTCATTGGCGTCCACGCGCGCGGCGTGGAAGGCATTGAAGATGCCGGCATGCACCCGCGGCGTCATCGCGCCGATGGCCTCCAGCGCGTAATACATGCGCTGGTGCAGCTTGTGCACCAGCGTCACCCCCACCGGCACGCGGCGGAAGCTCACGTCGGCCGGCAGCTGGTGTGCCCAGGCCTCCAGCAGCGGGTCGAAGGCGTAGCAGTGCGGGCAGAGGTAGAAGAAGAACTCGACGACCTCGATCTTCCCGGCCGGCCCCGGCAGCGTCTGGCCCAGGCGCGCGTAGTGCTTGCCTTCGACCGGGCCGCCCTGCGCGAGGGCGGCGGGGCCGAAACCGGCGGCGATCAGGGCCGCCGTGGCATCACGCCGTTTCATGCCTTGTTGCGCACGCGCTGGATCAGGAACTCCGTGACCTGCAGGGCGCGCTGGCCCAGTTCGATCTCCGACAGGCGCTGGCCGCCGCTGGCCTGGGACGGCGAGGTGAGGAAGCGGCCGCCGATGCCCAGGCTGGGCACGCCGTCGATGCGGTAGGCCTCGGACAGCTTCTCGGCCTGCTGGCACTTGGTGACCACGCCAAAGGAGTTGTAGGCCTCCTGGTACTTGGTCGGGTCCACGCCCAGCGGGCTCAGGAACTTGGCCTGGGCCTTCACGTCGTCCAGGGTCTGGCCCTGCTGGTGCATGGCATTGAAGATGGCCTGGCGCAGGCGGCTTCCTTGCCCAGGGCTTCCAGGGCGTAGAACATGCGCTGGTGGATCTTGACGTTGGCGCGGAAGGCCACGTGCGCCTTGCGGAACACGACGTCGGTCGGCAGGTTCTTCGTCCAGGCCTCGATGGCCGGCTCGAAGGCGAAGCAATGCGGGCAGCCGTACCAGAAGAACTCGACCACCTCGATCTTGCCGGGCGTGCCGGGCAGCGGCGGGTTGATGGCCACGTAGTGGCGGCCCTCGACGGGGCCGCCCTGGGCCAGGGCGCTGCCGGCGGCACCGGCCAGGGGAACGGAGGCGAGGAGGGTGGAGAAATCGCGGCGCTTCATGGCGTCAGTCATCCTTGGGGCAAACGGTGGTCAGCGTTGTACACGAACGAGATTGGCCTCGAAGCCCGCAGCCTCAATCTTGCGCTGCAGGTCTTCCGCGGCTTCGCGGGTGTCGTTGGGGCCCAGGCGCACGCGGTAGACGGTGCGGCCGTTCTGTTCGCGCTCCATCACCTTGGCGGTGAAACCCTGGATGGCGAGCTTGGCCTTCTGCGTCTCGGCCTCTTCCGGGCGCGTGAAGGCGCCGGCCTGCACGAAGTAGACGTAGGCATCGGCTGCGGCGGTGGCCGCCGGTGCCGGCGCCGGGCTGGAGGCGGCGGGCGATTCGGCCTTGGGGGCGGCGGGCTTGGCCGGCGGCGGGGCAGCCGGCGTGGCAGCGCTGGCGGCGGGGGTGCTCGGGGTGGTGCCGGTGCTGGCCGGCAGCGGCGCCGAGGCCGCCGGCGCGTTGACCACGCCGCTCGACGTGCGTGCACCCTTGCCGGCGAGCGGGGCGTTCGGGTCCCAGTTGCGGTTGCGCTCGGCCTCGGCGGCGTCCTGCTCGGCGGTGCGCTGGGGCACCTTGTTCACGAAGGGGATGGGCACCTTGGTGATGTAGAGCGCCACGCCGAGCGCCACCGCCAGGCCCACGAGCAGGCCGACGATCAGGCCCAGGACAAAGCCGCCCTTCTGGCGCTGGCCAGCGGGCTTGGAGGAAGCACTCATTCGGTCTCCGAGGTGTCAGGGGTCTCGCGGCTCATCTGCTCCGGCGCACTCACGCCGAGCATGCCCAGGGCATTGGCCAGCACCTGGCGCGTGGCCTGCAGCAGGGCCACGCGGGCGCGGGTGAGTTCGGGCGCCTGGTCGAGCACGCGTTCGGCCGCGTAGTAGGCGTGGTAGGCGCCGGCCAGGTCGCGGGCATAGAAGGCGACGTCATGCGGGGCGATGCCATTGGCGGCGCCGGTCAGCATGTCGGGGTAGGCCGCGAGCTTGAGCATCAGCGCCTCTTCCGTCGGGGCGGTCAGCAGGCTCAGGTCGGCGGGGCTGGCGAGGTCGCCGCCCCACTTGCGGATGACCGAGCAGATGCGCGCATGCGCGTACTGCACGTAGAACACCGGGTTCTCGTCGTTCTGCTTCAGGGCCAGGTCGACGTCGAAGACGAACTCGGTGTCGGCCTTGCGGCTGATCAGGAAGAAGCGCACCGCGTCGCGGCTGGTCCAGTCGATCAGGTCGCGCAGCGTCACGTAGGAGCCGGCGCGCTTGGAGATCTTGACCTCCTCGCCGTTCTTCATGACGGTGACCATCTTGTGCAGCACGTAGTCGGGGAAGCCCTGGGGGATGCCCATGTCCACGGCCTGCAGGCCCGCGCGCACCCGGGCGATCGTGCCGTGGTGGTCGGTGCCCTGGATGTTGATGCACTGCGTGTAGCCGCGCTCGAACTTGTTGATGTGATAGGCCACGTCCGGCACGAAGTAGGTGAAGCCACCTTCCTTCTTGCGCATCACGCGGTCCTTGTCGTCGCCGTAGTCGGTGGTGCGCAGCCAGAGCGCCCCGCCCTCCTCGTAGGTCTTGCCGCTGGCGACGAGGCGGTCCACGGTCTTCTCGAGCTGGCCGCCGGCGTAGACGCTGCTTTCCAGGAAGTAGCTGTCGAACTTCAGGCCGAAGGCCTGCAGGTCCAGGTCCTGCTCGTGGCGCAGGTAGGCGACGGCGAACTGGCGGATGCTGTCCAGGTCGTTGATGTCACCCGAGGCAGTGAACTCACGGTCGTCGGCCTTGACGGTTTCCTTGCGCAGGAAGGCGTCGGCGATGTCCTGGATGTAGTCGCCGTTGTAGGCGGCTTCCGGCCATTCGGCGTCACCCGGCTTGAAGCCCTTCAGGCGCATCTGGGTGGAGTTGGCGAGCGTGGCGATCTGCACGCCCGCGTCGTTGTAATAGAACTCGCGGGTCACCTCGTGGCCCTGGCTCTGGAAGACCGAGCAGAGCGAGTCGCCGAGTGCGGCCTGGCGGGCATGGCCCACGTGCAGCGGGCCGGTCGGGTTGGCCGACACGAACTCGATCATCACGTGCTTGCCCGTGGGCGCGCGGTGGCCGAACTTGCTGCCGGCGCCGAGCACCTCGGCCACCACGGCCTGCTTGGCCGCGGGCTTCAGGCGGATGTTGATGAAGCCGGGGCCGGCGATCTCCAGGGACTGCACCCACTGCTGGAAGGCGGGCCTGGCTTCGAGCGCGGCGATCAGGCGGGTGGCGAGTTCACGCGGGTTGGCCTTGAGCGGCTTGGCCAGCTGCATGGCGGCGGTGCAGGCGAAGTCGCCGTGGGCGGCCTGCTTGGGGGATTCGAAGGCCGCCGGGACGGTGGAACCCGGGGCGATGTCCTGGAGGGAGTCGGCGAGTGCGGCGAGCAGCGCCTGCTTGGCTTGGATCATGAGCGGGATTCTAGGAGGGGAGGCGCAGGCACAATGCACGCGCCCTGTTGCCCCGTGCCCGTGCGACGCGGGCGTATGCCATCCGGAATCTCCATGAACGCTGTCGCAGCACCCGGTTCAGATTCGCCTCTCCCCTTGGTCGTCGATCTCGACGGGACGCTGACGCCCACGGATACCCTTGTCGAATCCGTTGTCGGCCTGGTCCGGCAGCAGCCCTGGATGCTGCTGATGCTGGTTTGGTGGCTGCTGTCTGGCCGCTCGGCATTCAAGCGCCAGGTCGCGGCCCACTATCGCCTGGATGTCAGCGGCCTGCCCTGGCGATCGGATCTGCTGGCCTGGCTGCGTGCGCAGAAGGCTTCCGGGCGGCCGGTGTTCCTCGCCACGGCGGCGCATGAGCAGATTGCCCAGGACGCCGCGCGTCATCTGGGGCTGTTTGATGGGGTCTTGTCCACCCAAGGTGAGGTGAATCTCAAGGGGCGCCACAAGCTTGTTGCGATCCAGCAGCGGCTGGCGCCCCGGTTCGTCTACGCGGGTGACAGCAGTGCGGATCTCGCTGTCTGGCGGGAGGCTCAGGGGGCCGTGTTGGTAGGCGCCACTGCGGCAGTGGCAGGCAGGGCGCGCAAGCTCACGTCCGTCGAGCGCGAGTTCCCTGCGGAGGCCGCCGGCCTGAAGACCTGGCTGCGCGCGATCCGGGTGCACCAGTGGGTCAAGAATCTGCTGATCTTCGTGCCGGCGTTCACCTCCTTCGCGCTGCTGGACTTGCATGTTGGCCTGGCGCTGGGCCTGGCTTTCCTGGCCTTCAGCCTGGCCGCCTCGGCGACCTATGTGCTCAACGACCTCTGGGACCTGAAGAGCGACCGCCAGCATCCTCGCAAGCGCACCCGACCCTTCGCATCCGGTCAGATCCCGCTGGTGCGGGCGCTGGCAGCGGTGCTGCTGCTGCTGATCCTGGGTGTCGCGCTGGCCTGGCAGGTTTCGCCCGCCTTTGCACTCGTGCTCGGTGGGTATGTGGTGCTGACAACCTTCTACAGCTGGACGCTCAAGTCCTACGTGCTGCTGGATGTGCTGATGCTGGCCGTGCTGTACACCTACCGCATCCTGGCTGGCTCGATCGCGTCGGGCATTGCCGTATCGCGCTGGCTGCTGGCCTTCAGCGTGTTCCTGTTTCTTGGCCTGGCCCTGGTGAAGCGCTGCGCCGAGCTTGTCAGCTTGCGTGACAGCGGGCGCGTCGGAGCCCTGGGCCGCGACTACCAGATTCACGACCTCGCCGTGCTCTGGCCTCTGGGCGTCGGGGCGAGCCTGTGTGCCGTCGTGGTGCTCGGGCTGTACATCGGCTCTCCCGAAGCGGTTTACTTGTACGGCGATTCGCAGGTGCTGTGGCTGACCTGCCTGGTGTTGACGTATTGGAACGCCCGCATGTGGATCAAGACCGGGCGCGGCGAGATGCATGACGATCCCATCGTCTTCGCGTTCAAGGACCGCGGTACGCGCTACGCCACCGTGGCATTGGTGGCCATTCCGGTCATCGCACACCTCCTGCCTGGCGCTTGAAGGGACGTATGCAAACAGTCATCCTTGCCGTGCTGAGCATCCTGCTCTCGGTCGCTGCGCAGTTCGCGCTGAAGGCTGGCGCGCGTGCCTGTGCCGGCTGCGCCGCCTGGGCCATGGCGCTGCAGCCGATGGTGCTTTTCGGTCTGTGCCTGTATGGCCTCAGCGCGGTGGTGTGGCTGTCGGTCCTCGCGAAATGGGACGTCAGCAAGGCCTATCCCATGGTGGGGTTCGGCTTTGCCATTTCGGTGGGTGTGGGGGCGGCGCTGGGTGAGCCCGTGACAGCGGCGCGCTGGGCGGGCGTGGCCCTGATCTGCGCTGGTGTCCTGCTCATCGGGCGAACCTGAGGTGGTGGTGCGCTCGCCTGACCGCGTCGCGCCGGCAAGTTTGGCGCTGGCCCTGCTTGCGGGGCTGATGCTGTTCGTGGTGTCGGCTTGGGCCGAATGGGCCCTTGGTGCGCCCATGAACGGCGCGCCAGCATTGGCCCTTGCGTGCGGCGGCGTCACGTGGCTGCTCCGGGCGACGGGCCACGGGCTGTGGACGGCTTTGCGGGCCACCGGCTTTCTGCTGCTGATGGCGGCGCTGGCGGGGGTCTTGGGAGAGACGGTGCATGACCTCAGCAGCGATGGGCAGCTCTACCACCAGCAGGCCGTCTTGCTGATGAGCCAGGGCTGGAACCCGCTGCATCAGCCGGAATCGACCATCGACAACTGGAGCAAGCTCTGGGTGGACGGCTACGCCAAGACTCACTGGGTCTACGCCGCGCTGCTCACGACGTTGGGGTTCGGGATCGAGGCGGGCAAATCGTTCACCTGGCTGCTCGGGCTGGCGGGCGGGCTCTTGGCCTATGCGCTCCTGACAGAGCGCCTGGCTTGGTCGCGCCGTTCGGCGGCTGCGGTGTCCGCGCTGGCGGTGCTCAACCCGGTCTTCGCGACCGAGTGGCCCACCTACATGAATGACCACACGTTGGCCTGCATGCTGATGCTGTTGCTGTTGTCCTTGTTCTGGGCCGCGCGTGCCCCGGCGCTGCCCGCCGCGCGGCGACAGGCCGCAGCCCTGGTGATGTGCAGCGTCGCGCTGCTGGCATCTGTGAAGGCTTCTGGCGTGGCCTATGCGCTGGTGTTGCTGGTGCTGGCCGCACCCCTCCTGGTCTGGGCCTGCGGGATGCGGGCCGCGGTGCGCCTAGGTGCCGTCGCCGTGGCAGGCCTCGCGTTCGGCGTGTTGGTGTTGGGCTTCAACCCCTACGTCACCAACACGCTTGGCAACGGCCATCCCTTCCATCCTCTGGCGGGTCAGGCCAAGGTCGACATCATCAGCAACAACGTGCCCGCAGGGGTTGCCGAGCAAACGAGGCTCGTCAAGTTCTTTGGCTCCTTGGCGGCCCGCTCGTCCTCGACCCTGGGTGGGCCGGTACAGCCTGAGACCCTGGCGCCCAAGTTGCCGGGCAGTGTCTCGGTCGGGGAGCTCAAGGTCTTCCTGACCAAGAACGATGTGCGCATTGCGGGCTTCGGCCCCTGGTTCAGCCTCGCCCTCGTCGTGGCGGCAGTCGGGGCAGTTTGGGCGGGCCTCAGGCGGCAAAGCACGGCGGGGCGGCGGGTCCTGCTCCTGGCGCCGATGGCCTTGCTGATGCTGTCAGCCCTCGCCTTTCCTGAGCCTTGGTGGGCACGGTATGTGCCGCAGGTCTGGCTGGCACCGCTGGCCGTTGCCGTGGCGCTCATCACCTCCGGGCGTGCGGACGGTGACCGGCCGCAACGCGTGGTCGGCTGGTCCATCGTCGCTATCGCCGCTGCCAATGCAGCCCTGGTGGCGCTGTTGTTCGTGGCCGGCAATCTGCCGCGGCAACTGGACTACCGCACCCAGCTCGACAGCCTGAAGACCCTGTCGAACGCCGCGGTGCTCCGGGTCGACGTCGCGCACGGGCCAGCCCAGGGGCGCTTGTTCGACGATCTGGGCATCCGCTGGCAGTCTGCCGGCATGCCTGCGGCCTGCCCTGCCGGCTCGGCCTGGGTGCAGATCGAGTACAGCCACGGGCGCCTCTGTCTTGATGAGACCCAGGCAACGGTCTACGTCACGCAGTCACCCTGGGTCGAATCGGTCAAGCGCAGGCTCCAGGGGCGCCAGCACTAGCGCTCAGCAGAGCCCGCCCGCCCCCTGGTTGCGATCGAAATCACGGCTGCCCAGGCGGATGGGCCCCCACCAGCACGGCCGCGCCCGCGGCCGCCCTATCATCCGCCGCGTGAGTGCCCAGCCCGACGACCTGCCCTCCCACATCGGCCGCTACCAGGTGATCAAGCGGCTGGGCGAGGGCGCGACCAGCGATGTCTTCCTCGCGCGCGATCCCTTCCAGGGCACCGAGGTGGCCATCAAGCGCATGCGCGCCTGGGCGCCGCCGCCGGACGCGCCGGGCAGCGACTTCAGCGGGCGCTTCTTCAGCGCCGAGGCGGCGCTCGCTGGGCGGCTGCATCACCCGAACGTCGTTGCCATCGTGGACGCGGTGTCGGAGGAGTCCGCGCCTTATCTCGTGATGGAGTACGTGCCGGGCGTCACGCTCAAGCACTTCTGCCGCAGCGACCGCCTGTTGCCGCTGGACCAGATCGTCGAGCTCGGCTTCAAGTGCGCGATGGCGCTGAGCTATGTCTACCGCCAGGGGGTCATCCACCGTGACGTGAAGCCGGCCAACCTGCTGGCCGTGCTGGACCCGGGCGGCCAGGTCGTGGACGTGAAGGTGACCGACTTCGGCTCGGCGCTGAACCTGCTGGCCGACGCCACCCAGATCCACCGCGTCGGGTCGCTCGCCTACATGCCGCCCGAGCAGATCGAGGGCGGCGACGTGGACTGCCGGGCCGACATCTACGCCCTGGGCGCGGTGCTCTACCACCTCATCAGCGGCCGCCCGCCCTTCGATGCACCACACCAGATGGCGCTGATGCACCAGATCTACCACCAGCCGCCCCTGCCGCTGGTCGGGCAGCGCGGCGGCGTCACCGACGCGCTGGACGCCGTGGTGCTGCGCGCGCTGGCCAAGTCACCGCACGAGCGCTATGCCGACTGGGAGGCCTTTGCGCAGGCGCTCTCGGCCCTGGTGGCCAGCCAGCAGGTGCCGCTGAACCGCCTGGGCGAGGTGCGCGACTCGGAGCGCTTCAACCTGCTGCGCTCGCTGGAGTTCTTTGCCGAGTTCGGCGACGTGCAGCTCTGGGAGGTGGTGCGCCGCGCGCGCTGGAAGCGCTACCCGCAGGGCTATGCGCTCTTCAAGCGCGGGCAGGAGGGCAACACCTTCCACATCATTGCGCAGGGCGAGGTGGAGGTCTTCCGCGACGGCCGGCAGGTGGCCACGCTGGGCCAGGGCACCTCGGTGGGCGAGATGGCTTACCTCGCGCCCAACCCCGACCTGCGCCGCCACAGCACCGACATCAAGGTGAGCCAGGAGTGCACGACCATCTCCTTCACGCCCGAGTCCATCGGCCAGCTCAGCCCCGAATGCCAGCATCGCTTCGACCGCGGCTTCATCCGCGTGCTGGTGCGGCGCCTGCATGCGGCGCACGAGGCCTTGGCGCACCCGCGCAGGATTCTGTAAACGGAGGTTGTGGAGGCTTGGCAGCCTGCCGGGCGCGTGCTTGAATCGGCGCGCCCCCCCACCCTCCAGAGGAAGGAGTTCATGATGAAACGATTCGCCATCCTGCTCGCATGTGCCGCCATCGCCTTCGGTGCCCAGGCCACGCCCCAGCAAGAGAAGATGAAGGCCTGCAACGCCGAGGCCAAGGACAAAGGCAAGCAGGGCGACGACCGCAAGGCCTTCATGAAGGAGTGCCTGTCGGCCAAGCCCGCGGCCGAGGCCGCCTCGCCGGCCTGCGAGAAGTCAGCCGCCGACAAGAAGCTGCACGGCGCCGCCGCCAAGAGCCACATCAAGAAGTGCATGGCCGACGCGGCCTCGGCCCCGAAGTGAGGCGCCGGGGCGGGCCGCCCGCCCAGCGCTCCGCATGAAGCCACCTTCGGGTGGCTTTTTCGTGGGCGCCTTCAGCGCCGCGGCGCACCGCCATGAAAAAGGCCGGCAGCAGCCGGCCTTTCAGCGTCTGGGCGCAGGGCCTCAGAACTTGTAGCGCGCCTCCACGTAGTACTGGCGGCCCGAGGTGTCGACCTTCTGCGGCTCCAGCTCGCTGTAGCGGTACTGGCCGCGCGAGGGGTTGGTCAGGTTGGTGCCGCTGAAGGACAGCTCCAGCCCGCGCATCAGCGTGTAGTTGACCGTCAGCGCCACGTTCGTGACCGGCGCCTGGATGGTGGGCGCCGTGGGCATGGTGATGCCCTGTACCACCGACAGGCCCTGGCTGTTGGCCGTGGGCGCCGGGGCGGTGGTGCTGTTGACGTACTCGCTGCGGTAGTTCCAGGCCAGGCGCACGCTGAAGTTGTCGGTCTCGAAGTAGCCGATCAGGTTGGCGCTCTTGCGCGATGCGCCCACCATCGGGCGGCCGTCTTCCACGCTGGTGTCGGCATAGCTCAGGTTGGACTGGAAGCCGAAGCCGCCCCAGATCGGCTGCTCCCAGCTCAGCTCCGCGCCCTGGATGCGCGCGCGCTGCTGGCCCGTGGAGTTGATCTGGTAGGTCTGCACCACGTTCTGGCTGTCGAGCAGGTCCACCGTCACGCCCTGCCGCACGGTGCCGGTCTTGGGGTAGCCGCGCACCAGCGAGTCGAACAGGCTCAGCACCACGGCCGAGCGCCGGGCGTAGTACCAGCCCAGCGACAGGTCGGTGTTCTGCGCCGTCATCGGCTCCAGCGCCGGGTTGGGGCCGTTGACCGTGCAGCCCTGCGCATTGCAGGTCTGGCCGGTGAAGCCCGCGCCGTAGAGGTTGTAGTTCTGGCGGCCCAGGGTCTTGGACAGGCCCAGGCGTGCGACCCAGCCGGGCGCCGCCTGCCAGCGCAGGTTCAGGCTCGGCAGGATGTCGTCGAACACCTTGTGCCGCGGCACCTTGTAGTAGATGGTGCCGCTGTTGGGGTTGAAGGCCACGCCGTCCAGGTAGCTGGCGCCGTCGCCCGCCGTCACGATGGCCGTGGGGTAGGCGGCGCAGGGCACCACGGCCTTGCCCGGCTCGATGCGCTGGCACTTGCCGGTGGGCACGGGTGTGGCGATCTGGGCGTCGACGATGGTGCGCGCATAGCGCAGGCCCACATTGCCGCTGAGCTTGCCATCGGCCGTCTCCAGGTTCTGCTGGAAGTACAGCGCGCTCTGGCGCTCGCGCAGCTCGATCTCGCTGGCCACCAGGCGTTCGAACTCGGGCGTCGTGGCCTTGTACTTGTCGGCGAAGTACTGGCGCAGGAAGTCGCGCGAGAAATAGAAGCCGGTCTTGTCGAAGCCGCTGCCCAGCGCGTCCCCGAAGTCGCCGGGGTAGGCCAGGGCGAGGGACGGGTCCGGCGGCGTGATGGCCGAGCTCTTGAGCTTGAGCTGCGAGCGGCGGTGGTCGCGGTGGTGGTCGGCATGGCGGGCGCCGAACTCGATGGACTGGAAGATGCCGCTGTTCTGCTGGTACTCGGCGTCCAGCGCGAGGCTTTGCTCGCGGTCGACCGTCTTGTAGCGGTTGGGTGCGTTGGTGGCGATGAGCGTGTAGTTGCTGGCCACCGGCGAGGTGCCCGGGCCGGCGTTCTGGTAGCTCCAGGTGGGCGCCTCGTTGACACCCTGCAGCTGGAAGGTGACGCCGGTGCCGTAGCGGGCATAGGTGAGGCCACGGTCCTGGTCGGTCGTGCCCACGCCGCGCGTGGTGCTGAACAGGCCCTTGACCTTGAAGTCGTTGCTGAACTTGTAGGTCGCGTCCAGGTCGAGGAAGCTGCTGCTGGCGCTCGCGTCGCTGCGGAAGAAGCCCTCGGAGTTGCCGATGTACTGCGGCGTGGTGCCCGGGGCGAAGGCGATGGTGGCGCCGCGCAGCACGCGGATCTTGTCGCCGTAGATCGTCGTCTCCTCGACGATCTGCGGGTTCTTGATGGAGGCGAACACCTGCTGGCCGTTGGAGTTGGTGTTGGCCGCCGCCGCCGTCACGGCGCCGAAGGGCTCGGCCTTGCCGACCAGCATCGAGTACATCGCCCCCGAGGTGAGCCGGCCGTAGTTGTCGGAGTTCATCTTGGAGTGGAAGCCCGTCAGGCCCACGTCCAGCTTCTCGATCGGGCGCCACTGCACCGACAGCATGCCGCCCTTGCGGTCGCGCACGCCCTCCACGAACTCGGTGGACATGCTGCCCGGCATGCGCACGCCGTTGAGGTCGGCGGCGGTGTAGCCCGTGCCGGCGAGGGACGCGTCGGTGATGCCCTTCATCGTCGTCGTGTTGATGACGTCCCAGCCGCTGCTGGCGCCGTAGGCGAAGCGCGAGGCCGAGTCGCGGCGCACATAGCGCTTCTCGGCGAACACCTGGCCGATGACGCCCAGGCGGTTGTCGTCGCTCTTCCAGTTCAGCATCGCGCTCATCTGCGGGCTGGTCTTGTCGGGCAGGGTGGCATGCACGCCGCCCACGCTGACGACACCGCCGAACTTCTGCTTGGCATCCAGCGGCTTGCGCGTGGTCACGTTGACCGTGCCGGCCAGGCCCCCGTCCAGCACATTGGCCTGCGAGGTCTTGTAGACGGTGGCGGCGTTGAGCACCGAGCTGGGCATCAGGCTCAGCGAGGTGGAGCGGCTGCTGGAGAGCTGGTCGGAGATGTACCAGTCGCCGCCGCTGACCGTGTGGCCGTTGAACAGGATCAGCGTCATGTCGGGGTTGGTGCCCCGCATGGCCACCTTCTCGGCCTCGTCGTAATCGGTGCGCACCGCCACGCCGGCCACGCGCTGCAGCGAGTCGGCGAGGTTCTTGTCGGGCATCTTGCCCACGTCCACCGCGGTGATGACCTCGACGTTCGCGGAGGCATCGCGCTTGGCGTTCAGCGAGGCCTCGGTGGAGGCGCGGATGCCGGTCACCACGACCGCGTCCAGCTGCTTGGCCTTGTCGTCCTTGGCCGGGGCCTGCTGGGCCAGGGCGGCCCCTTGCATCGACCACAACAGGCCCGCCAGGGCCAGGCTCACGGGGGTGGGGGTGAAGCGCTTCATCGGCATGTCTCCGCTCAATTGCTGAATGCGAAGATTCTTGCGAGCCGCACCCGCGCACGTGAGCCCCGCGGAGGGCCGAGTCGGCATGCCCACAACACTCCGCGCATGACGGAATGGCCCGGTGGCATGTGCCGGGGTTATGACCCACTCGCGCGGGTCAACTCACGGCAGCGTCAGACCACGTGGCAGGCCACCTGGCGGCCGTCCACCTCGCGCAGCGCGGGCACGGCCTCGGCGCAGCGCGGCTCGGCCAGCGGGCAGCGCTTGTGGAAGGCGCAGCCGCTGGGCGGGTTCAGCGGGCTGGGCAGCTCGCCGTGGATGACGATGCGCTCGCGCCGGTCGGCGCGCTTCAAGGCCGGCGTGGCGCTCATCAGCGCGCGGGTGTAGGGGTGCAGCGGCGCGTCGAACAGGCGCCGTTTGGGGCCCATCTCCACGGCGGCGCCGAGGTACATCACCATCACGTCGTCGGCCACGTGCTCCACGACGCTGAGGTTGTGCGAGATGAACACATAGCCCGTGCCGAACTCGTCCTGCAGGTCCATGAAGAGGTTCAGGATCTGGGCCTGGATGGACACGTCCAGCGCGCTCACCGGTTCGTCGGCGACGACGATGCCCGGGTTCAGGATCATGGCCCGCGCGATCGCGATGCGCTGGCGCTGCCCGCCCGAGAACATGTGTGGGTAGCGGCGCAGGTGCTCGGGCCGCAGGCCCACCTTGGTGGCCAGCTGGGCCACGCGCTCGCGGCGCTCGGCGGCGCTCATCGGCGTGTTGATGAGCAGGGGCTCGGCCAGCGTGGTCTCGATGGTCTTGCGCGGGTTCAGCGACGCGAACGGGTTCTGGAACACCATCTGCACATCGCGGCGCAGGGCCTGCAGCGTCGCCTTGTCGGCGCGGGCGGCGTCGGTGCCGCGGATCTTGAGCGAGCCCCGCGTGGGCGGCTCGATCAGCGTGAGCTGGCGCGCGAGCGTGCTCTTGCCGCAGCCCGACTCGCCCACGACGGCCAGCGTCTTCTTCGGCGCAAGCGTGAAGCTCACGCCGTTGAGCGCCTTGACGGTGGCCTTGGGTTTGAAGAGGCCGCGGCTGACGGTGTAGTGGCGGGCCAGGTCGCTCGCCTGCAGGAGCATTTCAGACATGGGCGACCGCCTCGACGGGGAAGAAGCAGCGCAAACCGTCG
>Ga0233424_10001020_pt1 | contig 28455 bp, 31 predicted proteins | sample Watercolumn_Towu_FD_181011 | JGI IMG/M metagenome (GOLD analysis project Ga0233424, IMG submission 181011) | Freshwater microbial communities from Lake Towuti, South Sulawesi, Indonesia - Watercolumn_Towuti2014_125_MG | ecosystem: Environmental > Aquatic > Freshwater > Lake | place: Indonesia... | reverse complement strand
GAAGGGCTACTTCCCCATGCCGGCGCTGAAGTACGTGCGCGGCGACTTCCTGGAATTCATGCGCGACATCCTGGATTCCCGCGCCTGCCGGGAACGGGGCCTGTACCAGCGGGATTACGTGCAGAAACTGCTGACCGAGCCGGAAAAGCACCACACCCGCATCCAGGGCAGCAAGCTGTGGCACCTGGCCCTGCTGGAGTTCTGGTTGCAGAGAAATGTGGATACACCCTGAGCGACCCCTATCCATCCCCCATCCATTCCCCACTTTGAAAAAGGGGGGGCAGGGGGGATTTGGCGCCGGCGACTCATCCCTGACGCCGGGGAATCCCCCTCCATCCCCCTTTTCCAAAGGGGGAAGCCCGCGTCACTCGCCGCGCCTCGCTCATCGGACGATGTCCACCCACTAACATGCTGACTCCCTACCAACACCGCCAGCTCCACCGCCTGCGCTGGACCGCCTTCATCGTGGTGGGCCTGGCCTTCGTGCTGTCCTTCTTCCACCGCTTCGCCCCAGCCGCCATCGCCGGCGACCTGAAGGCGGCCTTTGCCATCCAGTCGGCGGCACTGGGCAACCTGGCGGCCACCTATTTCTACGTCTACACCGTCATGCAGATCCCCACCGGGGTACTGGCGGACACCTTGGGGCCGCGCCGCATCGTCACGGCGGGCGGGGTGGTGGCGGGCCTGGGCTCCCTGCTGTTCGGCCTGGCGCCCAGCTTCGAGCTGGCCGCCGCCGGCCGGCTGATGGTAGGCCTGGGGGTGTCGGTCACCTTCATCGCGCTGTTGAAGCTCAACGCCACCTGGTTCAGCGAACGCAAGTTCGGCACCCTCACCGGCCTCACCATCCTGCTGGGCAACCTGGGGGCGGTGCTGGCCGCCTCGCCCCTGGCCTGGGTGCTGGCCTACGCCAGTTGGCGCGACGCCTTCGTGGTGGTGGGCATTCTCTCCCTCACCCTGGCCTGGCTGGCGGGGTGGCTGGTGCGGGACAACCCGGCCCAGGTGGGCCTGCCCAGCCTGCGGGAATTGGAAGGCAAGGCCGCCCACCCGGCCCATGAAGGCCATTGGTACGACGGCTTGGTGGAAGTGGCCCGCAACCGCCATTCCTGGCCCGGCTTCTTCGTCAACCTGGGCATCTCCGGCACCCTGTTCGCCTTCGCCGGCCTCTGGGCCGTGCCCTACCTGACCCAGGGCCACGGCTGGGACCGGGCCACTGCCACCGCCCACACCTCCCTGCTGTTGGCGGCCTTCGCCGTGGGCGCCTTTTTCATCGGCACCCTGTCGGACCGGCTAGGCAAGCGCAAGCCGGTCATTCTGCTGTCCTGCGGCCTCTACGTGGCCACCTGGCTGCCCCTGGTCCTGGGCTGGACGCTCATACCCGGCTGGAGCCACGCCCTGTTCCTGCTCATGGGCCTGGGCGCCGCCGGCTTCACCCTGACCTGGGCCTGCGCCAAGGAGGTGAACCGCCACGCCCTGTCCGGCATGGCCACCAGCCTGGTAAACACCGGCGCCTTCCTGGGGGCGGCCATCCTGCAACCCCTGGTGGGCTGGGTCATCGACCGGGCCGCCGGCGGCGGCACCCTGTCCCTGGCGCATTACCAGGTGGGGATGTCGGTGTTGCTGGGCTTCGCCCTCGGCGGCTGGCTGCTCGCCTTCGCCCTGAAGGAAACGAACTGCCGCTACCTGTCCGATCAGGTCTGATCGGACACCACGCCGCCCAGGGCCAGGACGCCGGCCCGCAGGCGGGCGAAGGCCGGCCCGACCAGGCTCTCCGGCCCTTTCACCCCCAGGTCGATCTCGTAGCGAAAACGTTGTCCGGGGTCGATGCGGGGCAGGCTCCAGGTGCGGACCTCCGCGAATTCCCGTTCCACGGCGTCAAACAGGGGGGTGAGGGTGCCCTCGTTGAGGCCGGTCACCAGCATGCCCCGCTCCGCCTCCCGGCCGGCACCGAACAGGTGCCGGTAGTGCGTATCGAGCACCCATTCGATCATGGGCCAGGCCATGACCGGAAAGCCCGGCACGAAGTGGTGCCGGCCCAGGCTGAAGCCCGGGATGCGGTTATAGGGATTGGGGATGAGCTCCGAGCCTTGCGGCAGCTCGCCCATGCGCAGTCGCTCGGGGGTGAGGGGCTGGCCGATCTCGGCCATGTGCCCGGCGATCAGATCCCGGGCCTGGGGATTCAGGAGCAGAGGCACACCCAGCGCCTCGGCGGCGGCCTGGCGGGTGTGGTCGTCCGGCGTGGCGCCGATGCCGCCGCAACTGAACACCACGTCCTCGCCGGCGAAGGTTTCCCGCAGGTTTTGCACCAAGCGCGGACGCTCGTCGCCCAAGTAGCGCGCCCAGGCCAGCTTCAGGCCGCGCACCGCGAGCAGCTCCACGACCTTGGCGAAATGCTTGTCCTGACGCTTGCCGGACAGGATCTCGTCGCCGATGACGATCAGACCGAAGGCCATCTTCACGCTCCTGATGGATTTATCATGGTGCGGATTTTCCCCCGCCGGAGTGACCGATGAGTGACGAACTGCAATGCTGGAAATGCGGCGCCAGCTTGGAAGACCTGCCGCAGCCCCTGGGCCGCCGCGCAGCATGTCTGGCCTGTGGCGCCGAGTTGCACGTTTGTCGGCAATGCCGCCACTACGACACGGCGAAAGCCAAGCAGTGCCGGGAACGGGCTGCGGACGAGATCAAGGACAAGACCCGGGCCAACTTCTGCGAGTGGTTCCAGGCCCGGGCCGGCGCCCATGTTGGGTCGCATCGTGGCGGCGGCGGCCGGACGGCGCTGGATGCCCTGTTCGGCGGTTCCGCCGCGCCTGCGCCGGCCTCCGACGCGAAAAGCGAACTGGACAAACTGTTCGGGAAGGGCTGAACCCGGACTTCCCCGGCTCTCCGCCCTACTGGGGAATGCGCACTTCCCGCTCGCCGTAGCGGCCTTCGTTGGCCCGCGGGTGGCAGGCGATGCAGTTACCCGGCGTGCCGATCTTCTTGCGCTGCCAGATGTGCTTCGGCACCTCGTCGTGCATGTACTTGAAATAGCCGGTTTCGATGATGCGCTGGGGCGCGGCGTTGCCGGGGATCGCCGCGCTGATGCGGCGCATGCGCATATTGGCGTGGGGGAAATCCGCGGCCAGGGTTTCCAGATCCTTGAGGATAGCCAGGCGATGGGGCTCCTCCAGGCTGGCGTCCTCGCCGAAGTGGTTCGCGAGCTCGGACATCATCTTGCGCCAGGAGCGGGCCGGCAGCAGGCCGGGGGCGAAGGCGGTGTGGCAGCTGCCGCATTCGTTGACGTAGGCCTTGCCCGCCGGCATGGGGAAGATGGCGTCGTCGTCGGCGGGCGCCTGGCCGATGGCGACAGCGGTAACGCCCACGGCCACGGTCAGGGTCAGCAGGTTCTTCCAGGTGATGCCCGTATCTTTCATGATGGCCTCACTTCACCGAGATCATGTAGGCCGTGAAGTCCGCCTTTTCCTGGGGCGTACAGGCCCGGGCCAGGACTTCGTTGCAATTGCGCTTGAACCACTTTTCCACCTTGGCCGGATCGGTGAAGCGGTCTTTCTGAGCCACGGGGGCGATGGGGTCGATGGCCTTGTGGGTCTTCACATGCTGGCCCGGCGCCTTGGGGTTGTCGGTATGGCAGGCGGCACAGGAGTCGGCGGTCTTGCCGGCGGAAGACTTGGCCCGGAAGAACTGCTCGCCACGGGATGCTGAAGCCGGGCCGGCCTGGGCCACCAGGCTGTCCAGGATCTGCTGGGGGGTTTCCGCGTAGGCGGGCAGGGCCAGGAGTACCAACAGGGGGACGACGCGCTTCATTCATTCTCCTTCCGGTATTGATAGCCGCTGACCATGGCCTGGGCCATGGGAATGCCGTGGCGCACCTCATGCAGGATCAGGGCGGCGACATGGCTGGCGATATACGCCCAGACGAGCTTTTCCAGAACCTCGTGGGGTGTTTTGAACAGGTGTTTCAGGGCCACGTCGTGGCCCAGCAGGAAGACCAGCGGGCCGCGCCCCTGCTCGATGGCGGCCAGGGCGAGCCCGCTGCCGGCCATGATCAGCACGACAGCGTAGAACGCCAGATAGACCGCCGACGCGAGAGGTTCATGGCCGAAAGCCACCGGCTCGCCGAAGAACTTGCGGGCACGCAGGGCATCGAGCCATTCCCGCCCATGCCACAGCGCCGACCAGCGGGCGTGCCCGGGGCCGTTGATGCCCCAGGCGATGCGGCCCACCAGGCCCAGCACCAGGGCATAGCCGGCCCAGACGTGAAAACGCCAGAGGGCGGCGGCCTCCGGCGTGTATGCCAACGCTTCGGCCACCAGGCTGCTGAGGACCAGCAGCAGGACGGCGAAGCCGTTCCAGGCGTGCAGGATTCTGAGGACCGGGTCGTAGACCTTTTCCCGGATCAGAACCTGCCGGGCCATGGCGGCTTACTTGGTGGCGACGGCGACGGGCACGACGGCGGCCGGGGTTGCGGGTGCGACGGCGGCGGCCGGCTTGGCTTCGTCATCCCCCTTGATGGTGAAGAGCGGCGAGGTGAAGAAGGGCTTGCCGATGGACTGGTAGTAGGCGGACACGTCCTCGATGTCCTTCTCGCCGTAGAGGACGGTAGCCATGTTCATGACCGGGTGCAGGATCTTGAAGGACTTGTACTTGTTGGTCTTGATGGCCAGCTTGTCGGCGTTGCGGCCGGCCAGTTGCAGGGTATAGAAGATGCCGCCGAAGTTCTCGCTGCCGTGGCAGATGACACAGGCGGCGGCTTTCTGCTTGCCGGCGGCGACATCCCCGGCGAGAACCGGGGTGGCAGCGACGAGGGCCAGGGCGGACAGGACAATGCTCAGGGTCTTCATGGGTTTCTCCGGAAGTTGGGCAAACAGGAAATTTCGTCTGCGCAGAATATGTTTATTTGCTTATATTGTCAAATATACCAATAACATCAATGGGATATCGGACATCCAACCCGCCATGCAAAAAATAAAACCCCCGCTGGCCGGGGCCGGATGACTGCTACAGGCCCACCAGGCTTTCCGCAGCGATTTCCCGCACGTCCGCATCCGCATCGTTATGCAGGGCTTCCAGGCAGGCACGCGCCGACGGCTCACGGGCCAGGCCCAGGAGGTGGGCCGCGTCCGCGCGCACGCGGGCGTCGTCGTGGCGGGCCAGTTCGCACAGGGCAGGCAGCAGCGCCCGCAACGCCGGGCCGGCGGCGAAGCTCTCGAACACCATGCCGGCGCCCAGGCGCACGTTGAGGCTGGCTTCCGGGTTGGCGACGATGGGCAGCAGGTTCGACAACCGCGCCGGCACCGCCTCGACCAGGCGCAGCACCTGGGCGGCATCGCCGCCCTTGAGGAGATCGTGGAAGGCGTCGGCCATGCCAGCCTCCCCGGCCCGCCGCGCCCACAGAGCCAGTTCCCCCACCGGGCGGGCACCGGCAAGTTCGAAAGGCCCCAGCCTCACCCAGGGCACCGAGCGCACCCCGAGCGTCGCCGCAAGCTCGGGGTGGGACTCGATGTTCACCGCTTCCAGGCGGCCGATGTCGCCCCGCTTCAGCAACTCGGCCAGACCGGCCAGCAGGGCCGGACAGTGCGGGCAATGCCCGGACAGCAGCATGAGGGCGTCGGGCGGGGCGAAGGGTGGCATGGTCTGGCGGGGCACGGGCAACAACGCTAGGCTAGCAGCCTTCTTCCAGAGGAGCCACGCCGTGCCCGACATCGATCTCTTCGCCCCGTTGCAGCTCGGCCCCCATACCCTCCGGAACCGCTTCGCCATGGCGCCCCTGACCCGCAATCGGGCCAGCCGCGAAGGCGTGCCCGGCCCCCTCCAGGTGGAGTACTACCGGCAGCGGGCCGGCGCCGGCCTCATCATCAGCGAGGCCACCCGCATTTCTCCGGACGCCATCGGCTATCCCTTCACGCCGGGCATCTGGAACGGCATCCAGGTGGGGGGTTGGGCCGAGGTGACGGCGGCGGTGCATGGCGAGGACGGCAAGATCTTCTGCCAGCTCTGGCACGTGGGGCGCATCTCCCACCCGGACCTGCAACCCGACGGGCAATTGCCCGTCGCCCCTTCCGCCATCCGGCCGGCCGGCGAAACCTTCACCTATGAAGGCATGAAGCCCTTCGTCACCCCCCGCGCCCTGGATACCGGCGAACTGCCGGGCATCGTCGACGCTTATCGCGTCGCGGCGAAGAATGCCCTCGCCGCCGGCTTCGACGGCGTCGAGGTCCACGCCGCCAACGGCTATCTGCTGGACGAATTCCTGCGCGACGGTACCAACCAGCGAAGCGACGCCTACGGCGGCAGTGTCGACAACCGTGCACGCCTGCTGCTGGAGGTGCTGAACGCGGTGTGCGGCGTCTGGGGCGCGGCCCGGGTGGCGGTGCGGCTGTCGCCCATACAGCCTTTCAACGACATGCGCGACTCCGATCCCGGCGCCACCTTCACCCGGGTGGTGGAACTGCTCAACGCCTACGACCTGGCCTACCTCCACGTCACCGAGATGGGCCGGGACGTCCCCGGCGCCGCCGGGCCCTTCTTTGAACCCCTGGACCTGCGCGCTGTCTGGAAGGGCGTCTACATGGCCAACGCGGGCTACGACAAAACCCGGGCCAACGCCGTCCTGGCCGGGGGCAAGGCCGACCTGGTGGCCTTCGGCGTGCCCTTCATCGCCAACCCGGACCTGCCCGAGCGTTACCGCCGCGATGCCCCGCTCAACACGCCGGACTTCGGCACTTTCTACGGCGGTGGCGAGAAGGGCTATACCGACTACCCCTTCCTGGGCTGAGACGATGCGCTTCGAGATCATCCCCGTCACGCCCTTCGAGCAGAACTGTTCCCTGGTCTGGTGCGAGACCACCGGGAGCGCCGCCCTGGTGGACCCGGGCGGCGACGTGGATGTGTTGCTGGCCGAGGTGGGCCGGGCTGGCGTCCATCTGGAAAAGCTGCTGCTCACCCACGCCCACGTGGATCACGTCGGTGGCACTCTGGAACTGGCCCGGAAACTGAACCTGCCGATACTCGGACCCGAGGAAGGGGATGCCTTCTGGCTCGACGCCCTGCCCGAGCAAGCCCACATGTTCGGCTTCCCGCCGGCCGAGGCCTTCCGTCCCGACCACTGGCTGCACGACGGCGACACGGTGGAACTGGGGGAACTGCGCTTCCAGGTCATCCACTGCCCCGGACACACCCCCGGCCACGTGGTGTTCTACGAGCCGGACAGCCGCCATGCCTTCGTCGGCGACGTGCTGTTCCAGGGCAGCATCGGCCGCACCGATTTTCCCCGGGGCGACCACCGCGCCCTGATCGACGCCATCCGCCACAAGTTGTTCCCCCTGGGGGACGACGTGGCCTTCGTGCCCGGTCACGGCCCCATGAGCACCTTCGGGCATGAGCGTCGGGGGAACCCCTTCGTCGGCGAGCGGGCATAAAAAAGCCGGACCGAAGTCCGGCTTTTTCGGGCTGAGGTGAATCAGCCGATGGTGGCTTCGGCGGAGTTCTTGTCGCCGGTGTTGTCCACCCAGTTCACCACCACCTTGTCACCGGCCTTGGCGCCCGCCACCTTGAAAGCCAGGTAGGGGTTCTTGCTGATGCCGCCGCCCCACTGGGCGTCCAGCACCGGCTTGCCGTTCAGCGTCGCGGTGACGTTGGTGATGTGATGGGCGGGAACAACGGCGCCGGTCTTGGCGTCCTTGCGCAGGCCCGTCTCCATCGGGTGGTTCATCAGGCACTTCACTTCGGCGGCACCGCCGGCCATGGAAGCACGGATCTTCATGGGTTCTGCCATTTTCTTGCTCCTGTTCGTTTCAAGTGTTCAGTCAGTCAGGGCGAATCTCGCCTTAGCCGCCGCAACCGCCGATGGTGACCTTCACTTCCTTGCTGGCCTTGTAGACCTTGCCACCCGCCTTGACGATGGCGGTGACATTGGAGGTGGAGCCCATCTTGATGCGGGTGGAAACGAAGCCTTGGGCGCCGTTCATCAGCTTGAAGTCAGCGATCAGCGGCAGGGCGTTCTTCTCGCCAACGATGGCGATGGCGTCCGTGCCGGCGATGCTGGAGGTGATCTCCACCGGCACCACGGCGCCGTTCTCGGCAATGTCCGGAGCCTTGACGCTGATGTCGCCGCTGGCGGCCGCGCCACCGCCACCGATCGAGGCCAGGGCGCCATTCAGGTCCTTGGCTTCGAAACCGGCCTTGTTCCAGTCGGCCAGCGCCATGCCAGGCTTCAGCAAGCCAGCCATCACCGCCACGCCGACCGCGCTGGCAGCACCGGCCCCCTTCAATACGTTCCTGCGCAGATTGTTCATGCAAATCTCCATTAACGTTGGTTCCAGGTTATGCCCGTCCCGGCCTGGCGGCCGATTACGATGACATTCAACGAGCGCTTATTAAACGCCAATCAGACGCCCTGGGTGCACATTCACGCCTGATATTTTCTGACTAGTCCACGCCAGTAATATGGACGATAGACCAAGTCGAACGATGACACGAAAGTGAAGGCCTTGTCATGAGCCAAATCACTTTTAATTCAATTGCAGCCTGATTCCGAAAGGCACCGGCGCCTTGCCCTTGACCAGCCAGAGCACCGGAAAGTTCGGTTCCCGATCGGGAAATCTGCCTTCGGCATCGGTAAAATAGACCAGCAGATCCGGACTGACATTGTCGGCGCGCAGCCATTCGAAAACCGGCCGGAAGTCCGTGCCGCCGCCGCCCGAGACCCCCTCCGGCAGGGCGAGCGTCTCCCACATGGCGTATTTCCAGGGGCCGGCCGGATCCAGCCTGTCGTCGCAGACGTGCAGGATGACCTCCGCACGCACCTGGGCCTTGAGGGCATCGATCTCAGTAAGGAATTCCTGCAACTCCTCGCGCGTTACGGAACCACTGCTGTCCAGGGCGACCGCCACCTTGACGCCCTGGCTGTGCAGGCGCGGCATCAGGGCCTCGCCTTCGCGTCGGGAAGTGCGCTGGAAACTGTAGTCGTCCCGGGCCGTGTTCATCATGTAGCGGGCCAGCAGGGCGCGCCAGGGCAACTGCGGCGCCAGCAAGTTGTCGACAAAGCGCATGAGGGACTGGGATAGCTTGCCGGCCTGACGGGCGGCCTGGGCGGCGGCGGCCAGCCGGCTCTTCCATTGCTCGTCGAGCTTGTCCGGATCGGCGGGAGGCGGCGGGGGTTTCCGGCTCTCGCTGCTTTGCCGGGACTCGCCCTCATTCCCTTCGGATCGTTCCGGATTGCCCACCCCGTTGCGCTCTTCACGCTCGGACTCCCGCTCATCGCCCCGCCCGTCCTGCTCGCTATCTTCGGGCGAGCCCTCGCCGCTTTCGCCGGCGCTGTTGTCGAACAGGTGGGTGTCCTGGGTTTCCTCGGACGGGTCCTCGTGCAGCAGGGGATAAATTTCCTCCGCCGTCAGTCCCCGGTAGCTGGCGCTCATCAGGGCATTGTCCGGCGGACGCATGCGCTCCTCGTCCAGGATCATGTTCACCGCATAGTCGCAGGCCACATCCCAACGGTGCCGCCGCCGGTGGTTGCGGCGGGCGAAATGCGACAGGGCGCAGTGCATGGCCTCGTGCGCCAGCACGAACTGGGTCTGGTCCAGGGTAAGCCGAGCGATGTAATCCGGGTTGAAGTAGAAGTTGCGGGCGTCGGTGGCCGTAGTCTTGCACCACTGGACATCGGCCGCCTTGAGCGGCAGGTGCATGACCAGGGCGCCGAGGAAGGGCTTTTCCAGGATCAACCGGGTACGCGCGGCCGCCAGCTTGGTTTCCAGCGCCTTCAGGTCTTGCATGGGACGGCGCCTTCCCTCAGGCCGTGGGCTTGAAGTCGTAGAGCATCAGTTCCGCGACGCTGTTGGCCCAGTCCACGAACTCGGGCACGGCGAACAGCGGCTTGCCCACGGCCCGGTGCAGGTCGGTGACCAGCATGACGCCCATCTCCCGCTGGGGATAACGACGGGCGTATTTCAGGATATTGGAGAGCTTGCCCGTGTCGCCAGCCGCCTCCTTGGCCCGCCGCACCAGGGCGGCGGCAACGCCATACTGCAGGTCTATGCCCTTGGGCACGTCGGCGACGCTGCCGTCCAGGATGCCATCGATGTCCGGCAGGTTCTCCAGGTTGTCGATGAAGGCCTTCAGTTCCACGCCGCAAGCCTGGCCGACACAGGCCTGCAGGGCGTCGGTCAGCAAATCGGGGCGATCCCCGAATTTCTGCAAGGCGCGGTGGGCATATTCCCAGGAACGGGGGCTGGGGAAGGCCACCGGATTGTGGGCTGCGTCGTAGTTGAACAGCAGGTCCGGGCGGAAACGCAGAAAGCCCAGCAGGCGCTCGTCCATGCCGGCATTCAGCGCCCAGGTGACCCAGTCGTCCAGGTTGGGTTCCACCTCGTAATGGGTGAAGCGGTTGGCCAGCGGCGCCGGCATGGCGTAGGTGACGCCACGGTCACCCTGGCGATTGCCTGCGGCGAAGATGGCCCAGCCTTCCGGAATGACGTACTCGCCCAGACGCCGGTCCAGGATGAGCTGGTAGGCAGCGGCGGACACCGTGGGCGGCGCTGCATTGATCTCGTCCAGGAAGAGGATGCCGGACTCGCCGTGGCGTTGGGTGTCCGGCAGCATGGCCGGTACCGACCATTCCACGTTGTCGCCCTTGCGGAAGGGGATGCCGCGCAGATCAGTGGGCTCCATCTGGGACAGGCGCAGGTCGATCAAGGGCGCCCCATGGCGCCTGGCGATGCCGGCGATGATCTGGGACTTGCCTACCCCCGGCGGCCCCCAGAGCATGACGGGGGTGTGCTGCCCCGCGGTGCAACTCAGGTACTCGCGGTCGAGGAGGGTTTCAATGTGGGAGGGACGCATGGTTGTGGTTCATTATCAGTTTATACAAGCCCATCCGGGGCCTCGTCGGCGCCGCCCAGGGCCGCTTCCATCCGGGCCGCCACCAAGGCGGCCTGAATGCGCGCCGGCTCGACCATGGCGGGCAGCAGACGCCGCACCCGGGCCAACCAGAGCGGCTTCTCGCACGCCTCGATCTCCAGCCGGCGCCGGGTTTCCAGGCTCAGGCGCGGCCACAACAGCAGCAGCGGCGCCAGCCAGCGATGATAATCGCTGATAACCGACTGATCCAGTAGGTTATTCCATTTTTCCCGCACCAACAGTTCGGGGAAGGCTGCGGCCGGCACTTCGCGGCCGCGCCACGCGTAAGGCAGGCGCAGGCCCGCCTCCCCCCGGCCGATGCCGTCCTGGCCGCGCCGGAACCACTGGGTCATGGCGAAGGGGCGGGCGGCATGGTTGACGATGCGGGCCAGGACATCGCGATGTGCGTCGCCGGGATGGCGGGCCAGGGCATCACGCTCGGCCAGGATAGGCGAGTGGAAGCCCGTATAGGACAACACGAAGGGCAACCACTCGGTTTCGGTTTTCGCGCTACCCGGGGCGGGACTTCGATCGGTGGCCAGCAGCGCCAGCGGCAGCCCGCTCTCCCGGTCCAGCAGCCACAGCTCATGGGTGTCGAGCATGGGAAACGGCAAGGAAGAGCGGGTCTCCAGGGCAGCGAGCAGGTCCTCCAACCCCCGCGCCTGGCCCGCTTCCAGACCGACACCCGCGCGCCAGACACCGACCGGGCGCACCCAGCCATAGCCATCGTCGGCACGCAGATGCCAGATCAAACCGTCATGGCTGGAAGCCGAGGCCTCGCCGACGTCGACGAACTGGACCACGCCCCGGTAAGGGTTCACGCGGCGCAATGCGTAATAGACTGGATACACCTGTTCAAGCCCCCGGGCGAACGGCCGCCCGCCAAATCAAATCAACCCCCGCGATGTTCCACCCCCGCTCCAGGCTATGCCTGTCGGCGACCTTGCTGCAAACTTCGTCCAAACATCCTCGCCCGTCAAACATGAATTTCTGTTCCCACTGCGGCAGTCCCGTGCGCCTGGAAGTTCCCCCCGGCGACAACCGTCCGCGCCATGTCTGCCCGGCCTGCGGCGCCATCCACTACCACAATCCCAAGGTGGTGGTGGGCTGCATCCCGGAATGGGAAGACAAGATTTTGCTCTGCCGCCGCGCCATCGAGCCCAAGTACGGCCTGTGGACGTTGCCTGCCGGGTTCATGGAAAACGGCGAGACGACAGCCGAGGGCGCTGCCCGGGAAACCCTGGAGGAAGCCGGCGCCCGGGTGGAAATCCTTGGTCTCTACAGCATGATCAGCCTGCCCGACATCAACCAGGTCTACCTGGTGTTTCGCGCCAGGCTGCTGCATCTGGACTTCGTCCCCGGCGAGGAAAGCCTGGAGGCCGCCCTGTTCGCCGAGGCCGACATCCCCTGGGACGACCTCGCCTTCCGCACCATCCACCGCACCCTGATGCACTACTACGCCGACCGCAGAACCGGACAGTACCCCATGCATATGGGGGAGATTCTCCACAAGCCCCGTTAACCCCACCGATCGCCGACCTCTCCCGTCGTTCAGCCCAGTGCCCGGGCGATGAACTGCCGCGGCACGCGCGGGCGCGGGACGCGGCCGGCGAACCAGCCGCGCACGTCGTCCTCCAGGCCGAGGCCATGCATGTAGTTGTACAGGGCCTTGTTGAGGGCAACGCCAAGGCAGTCGTGGTCGACATGGGCGGAATCGTCGAAGCCCACGTCGTTGCGCGCGAAGGGGGTGGGCGGCAGCGGCTTAAGCGTCACGCCGTAGCGCTCCGGATGCAGGCCGACCGGCGAATGCACGGTGCAGACGAAACGGTGGAAGAAGCCGGACTGGATGCAGCCGGCGGCGAACAGCTGGCGCACATACTCCAGGGCATCCACCGTGTCCTGCACGGTCTGGGTCGGGAAGCCATACATGAGGTAGGCATGCACCAGGATGCCGGCTTCGCTGAAAGCGTGCGTCACCCGCGCCACCTGTTCCACCGACACCCCTTTCTGCATCAGCTTGAGCAGGCGGTCGGAGGCCACCTCGAGGCCGCCGGAGACGGCGATGCAGCCGCTCTCGGCAAGCTGGCGGCAAAGTTCCGGGGTGAACGATTTCTCGAAGCGGATGTTGCCCCACCAGGAGATCGCCCGATTGCGCCGCCGCAGTTCGTCGGCCATTGCCTTGAGGGCCTTGGGCGGGGCGGCCTCGTCGACGAAGTGGAAGCCGGTCTGGCCGGTCTCGGCGATGATCGTCTCGATGCGGTCCACCAGCACCGCGGCGCTGGCCGCCTCGTAGCGCGAGATGTAGTCGAGGCTGACGTCGCAGAAGCTGCACTTCCTCCAATAGCAGCCGTGCGCCACGGTCAGCTTATTCCAGCGCGCATCGGACCACAGCCGGTGCATGGGATTGAGCATGTCGAGGACGGACAGGTAGCGGTCCGGCGGCAGGCCGTCCCAGGTCGGCGTGCCCACCTCGGCAAAGGGGATGTCGGGCTCGCCGGAGTTGATGAAGCGCACTCGTCCTCCGCCCTTCTCCCCTCCCCGACCCTCCCCGCCAGCGGGGAGGGAGCCAACTCCCCCCCCGCGAGCGGGGGGCATAGGCGGGAATTCGGCGAGCCTGTCTCGCCGCCGCTGGAGCCGGCCGGCTGTGCAAAGCCGGCCGTGGACGGTTGGGAGGGGGAGGGCATTGGCTTTTCTTACGCGAAGAACCGTGTCCAGCGCCGGCTCCACCCCCTCCGCTTCCCGCACAAACGTCCGCACCAGCCCCGCCAGGGGCCTTTCCCCCTTCAGATGTTCCAGCAATGCCAGCAGCGGCCGCTCGCCGTCATCCAGGCAGACATAGTCGAAGTAGTCGAACACGCGCGGCTCGGCGAGCTCGCGCAGCTCCGTGTTGACGAAGCCGCCGCCCAGCACGGTGACGATGCGCGGATGCGCCGCCTTGATCGTCTGGGCGACGCGGAAGGCAGCGTAGACGTTGCCGGGGAAGGGCACCGAGACCAGGACCACGTCCGGCGCATGGCGCGCGACGGCCTCCAGGGTCAGCTCGGCGAGGGTGGTATCGATCAGGTTCGGCACCGCCGCCAGGGCCTCGGCCAGGGGATCGAAGGTCGGCTGGCTTTGCGCCAGGGCCTCCGCGTAGCGCACGAACTCGAAGCGCGGGTCGACCGCCTCGCGCAGCACGTCGGCGACATCGTCGAGGTAGAGCGTCGCCAGGTGGCGCGCGCGGTCCTGCACGCCCAGGGCGCCGAAGGCCCAGGCGAGGGGGTCGCCGCCCTCGGGGTCATCGGGGTCGATGTAGACATCGAGTGATGCGAAGCGCGGCCCTTCCGGCAGGAAATCGCGCCGGCCGATGCGATGCCCCATGCTCGGGTCACGCCCCTGCAGGAAAGCCACGGCGGGCTCGATACTGGCGAGATGACGCTCGAAATTCCGCACGAAGGCCTCGATGCGGGGCGTGCGCGCGGCCTCGGGCAGGTCGGCGATGCGGGCTGCCAGCGCCCGCAGCCCGTCGGCCGAGAACAGCCGCAGCACCAGCGCCAGGGCGAGGTCCTCCTGGAAGGCAGCGACACCGCGCGAGCGGAAGAAACCGGTCAGGTAGGCCGTCGACGGATAAGGGGTATTGAGTTGCGTCATCGGCGGGATGACGGACAGGACGCGCATGGGGCCGGCCCTAGATGCCGCGGAAATAATCCAGCGCCTCCGCCAGGCTGGCCACCCCCTTCACCTCCATGCCCGCGATCCTGCCCTTGGGTAGGTTACCCCTGGGGCACAGGGCCTGGGTGAAGCCCAGCTTGGCGGCCTCCTTCAGCCGCTCCTGGCCACGCTGCACGGGGCGGATCTCGCCGGCCAGGCCGACTTCGCCGAATACCGCCAGCTTGTGCGGGATGGGCTTGCTACGCAGGGAGGACACCACCGCCATGGCTACCGCCAGGTCCACGGCCGGCTCGGTGATCTTCACCCCGCCCACGGCGTTGACGAACACGTCCTGGTCGTAGCAGGGCACGCCGCCGTGGCGGTGCAAGACCGCCAGCAGCATGGCCAGGCGGTTGCCGTCCAGGCCGACGGTGAGGCGACGCGGGTTGGGGGCGTGGGCGGCGTCCACCAGGGCCTGGATCTCCACCAATAGCGGGCGAGTGCCCTCCTGGGCCACTACCACGCAGGAACCCGGGGCTTCCCGCTCGTCCCGTTGCAGGAACAGGGCGGAGGGATTGGCCACGCCTTTGAGGCCCTTGTCGGTCATGGCGAACACACCCAGCTCGTTGACCGCGCCGTAGCGGTTCTTGAAGGCGCGGATGAGGCGGAAGCTGGAGCCCGTGTCGCCCTCGAAATACAGCACGGTGTCGACGATGTGCTCCAGCACCCTGGGGCCGGCCAGGGTGCCTTCCTTGGTGACATGGCCCACCAGCAGGATGGTGATGCCCATCTGCTTGGCCTGGCGCGTGAGTTCCTGGGCACATTCCCGCACCTGGGCAACGCTACCGGGGGCGGACTGGAGCTGCTCGGTGTAGACGGTTTGAATGGAATCGATCACCGCCACCTGGGGGGCCTCCGTCTTCAGGGTGCCGAGAATCGCTTCAAGACGAATCTCTGTAAGGAGCGGAATGTCGGCATTCAGGCCCAGCCGGTTGCCGCGCAATGCGATCTGGGCGGCGGATTCCTCGCCGCTGACGTAGAGGGTCTTGGCGCGGACGCTGATTTCCGCCAGGGCCTGGAGCAGCAGGGTCGACTTGCCGATGCCGGGGTCGCCCCCCAGCAGCACGACGCCGCCGCCGACCAGGCCGCCGCCCAGGACACGGTCGAATTCCGCCAGGCCGGTGGCCAGGCGCGGCGTCTCCACTGCCTGCACGGTGGCCAGGCGCACCACCTCGCCGCTGGCGGCGAGGGCCTGGAAGCGCCGGGGCTTGGCCTCCTGGACGGATTCGGACAGGGTGTTCCAGGCCAGGCAGTGGGGGCACTGGCCCTGCCATTTGCTGGTCTGGCCGCCGCACTGGGCGCAGACGTAGAGGGTGGTCGCTTTCGCCATGGTGCGATTAGAGCGCAATTCGGCCGCCGCAAACAAAAAAGCCCGGCGAGCCGGGCTTTTCGGACGGGGCGAGGACTCAGTCCGCGGCGCGGATGTTGGACGCCTGCTTGCCCTTGGGACCCTGGGTGACGTCGAAGGACACCTTCTGGTTTTCCCGCAGGGTCTTGAAGCCGGTGCCCTGAATCGCGGAGAAGTGGGCGAACAGATCTTCGCCGCCATCGTCGGGGGAGATGAAACCAAAACCCTTGGTTTCGTTGAACCACTTAACGGTACCAGTTGCCATGTTTGAGCATTCCAAAAAAGATGATGAATACGGGCCGTGCCCGGGACGCACAAAATCTCAGAACAGGGAAATGACGGGCAACTGAAAAACCGACGGGATGCGATGACAGCTGGCGAAAAACACTGAGCTAGGAATTGCGCGCGCCAGATGATTGCCGCGGCAACCGGCCAAGTCAAGGACTATTTCCCGGCAGCGGCATGGCTTGCCGGCAGCTTCCTTGTCCAACGTCAAGGAGAGGAGGCGAGGACGGATGGAGCATCGTCCCCATCCCACTACTCCTGGACCGCTTCATGACCACCATCAGCCAATACCTGGGCGACGACCACAACGCCTGCGACGACCTGTTCGCCGCCGCCGAGAACGCGGTGGCGGTGAAGGACTGGGCGCGCGCGCGCGCGCACTTCGACACCTTCACGGCGGGCATGCGGCGCCACTTCTCCCGCGAGGAGGACATCCTGTTTCCCGCCTTCGAGGCGCGCACCGGCATGAGCGGGGGCCCCACCTTCGTCATGCGCGGCGAGCACCAGCAGATGAATCATCTGCTCGCGGAAATGCGCGACGCCCTGGAGCGCTCCGACAGCACTGCCTACCTGGGCCTGTCGGAAACCCTGCTCATGCTCATGCGCCAACACAACGTGAAGGAGGAAAACATCCTCTACCCCATGGCCGACCAGGCCCTGGCGGGCGAGCAGGTGGACCTGGTGGCGCGCATGGAACCGCTGCAGGCCTGAATTCGGCCGCCATGAAGCAGGAAATCCTGGTGGACGCACGCTGGCTCGAACCACCCGAGCCCATGGAAAGGGTGCTGCTCGCCCTGGACCGTCTGCGTCCCGGCGAACACATCCGCTTCCTGCTGCACCGCGAGCCCTATCCTCTTTACGGCATCCTGGAGAACATGGGCTACACCCACCGCACCCACATGATCGAGGACGGCTGCTTCGAGATCCACATCGAGTCGCGCTCGGGCGGACGCTGATGCTCGGCCCCGGACTCGCCCTGGAACAGGCCCCGCCCTTTGCCACCCCCTTGCGTTTCTTCCTCACGGCACCCTGGTTTCTCGCCGCGGCGGGCCTCCTCGCCGCCTGGGCACCCGCCTGGAGCGACGCGCCGCTGACGCCGGCGGGCCTGGCCCTGACCCATCTGGTCACGCTGGGCTTCCTCGGCATGGTCATGCTGGGGGCGCTGACCCAGATGCTGCCGGTGGTGGCGGGTGCGCCCGTGCCGGCCGTCAAGGCGGTGGCGGCTCTGGCCCACGCCGGCCTGGTCCTCGGCACGCCCCTGCTGTCCTGGGGGTTGGCCACCGCCTCCGTAGCGGCACTGGATACTGCCGGCATTGCCCTCGCGCTGGGCCTGACGGGGTTCCTGACGGCGGCATCCTTCAGTCTGGCCAAGGCGAGAAGTATCGACACCATGCGCGCCATGGCGCTGGCCCTGGCGTTCCTGGCGGCCACCGCCCTCATCGGCCTGGCGCTCACCGGCTGGCTGGCCGGCCATTGGTCGCTGGCCGATCCCCTGGCCTGGCTCGGACGCCATGCTTTGCTCGGCATGGCGGGTTGGGTGGGCATGCTGGTGGTGGGCACGGCCTGGCAGGTGGTGCCCATGCTGCAACTGACACCGGCGTATCCGCCCCGCCTCACCCGGGCGCTGCTCGTCGCCCTCGCCGTGTCCCTGCCTGCCGCCCTTCTCCTGCCGCCGCCCTGGCAGGTGCTGGGCCAGGGCGGCCTGGCCCTGGGCTTCATCGCCTTCGCCCTCGCCACCCTGGACTTGCAACGACGGCGCAAACGCAAGATCGCCGACGTGACCCTGCAATTTTGGCGCCTGGGCATGATTTGCCTGATCCTCGCCGCCGTCCTGTTCCCCCTGCCACTGCCGGAAGCAGGCCGGACCACGATCGGCATCCTGTTCCTGGCGGGATTCGCCGTGCCGGTGGTGAACGGCATGCTCTACAAGATCGTGCCCTTCCTCGCCTGGTTCCACCTCCAGAGCCAGAAGGGCATCCTGGCAGCGGGCCTGCCCAGCATGAAGGATTACCTGCCCGACCAGCGCGCGCGTGGCCAGTTCCTGGTGTATCTTGCCGCCGTCGCCTGCCTGCTGGCGGCGCCTTTCCTGCCTGCCCTGGCCCTGCCGGGTGGACTGCTGCTGGCCTTGTCCTCAGCCTGGCTGGGCTTGAATCTCATACAAGCCGTCCGACTCTACCGTGCCCACGGCGGACTGCTCTGATCCGACTCCACAAGGGAGGCCGCGCTGGCTGCCCCCGGATGAAACGCTTATCATCCGACTCCAGTTTCTGCCGACAAACGGCTTCCCACCCTATCTGCCGCCTCGAGCCCATTGATGCCTTCCCCGGCCCGCCATCGCTCCAAGGCGCCTCTCAATACCCAGGACCGCTATGAAATGCGTGGATGACTTCCGCCTCCGCCTTGGCCAGCACGAGCTGGTACCCATCATGATCGGTGGCATGGGGGTGGACATCTCCACGGTGGAACTGGCCCTGGAGGCCGCCCGCCTGGGTGGCGTCGGCCACATCTCCGACGCCATGGTGCCCACGGTTATCGACCGCCACTTCAAGACCCGCTTCGTCAAGGACAAGCTCAAGCTCTACAAGGCCAATGTCACCAACCTGGCCGACAAGTCCCTCGTCAAGTTCCATCTCGGCGAACTTGAGGAAGCCACCCGCATGCATGTGCGTCGGGCCATGGACGCCAAGCACGGCAACGGCATGGTGTTCATCAACTGCATGGAAAAGCTCACCATGAACGCCCCCAAGGAGACGCTCAAGGTGAGGCTCAACGCCGCCCTGGACGCCGGCATCGATGGCATCACCCTGGCCGCCGGCCTGCACCTGGGATCTTTCGGCCTGATGGAGGAACATCCCCGCTTCCGGGACGCCAAGCTAGGCATCATCGTCTCGTCCTTGCGCGCCCTGCAGCTGTTCATCCGCAAGAACGCCCGCACCAACCGTCTGCCCGACTACGTGGTGGTGGAGGGCCCCCTGGCCGGCGGTCACCTGGGCTTCGGCATGGACTGGGCCCAATACGACCTGGCCACCATCGTGGCCGAGATCCAGTCCTGGCTGAAGGCCGAGCAATTGGACATCCCCCTCATCCCCGCCGGCGGTATCTTCACCGGCAGCGATGCCACGGCCTTCCTGGAATCCGGTTCCGCCGCCGTGCAGGTGGCCACCCGCTTCACCGTCACCAAGGAGTGCGGCCTGCCCGACCCGGTCAAGCAGGAGTACTTCAAGGCCGACGAGGATGACATCGAGGTCAACGGCATTTCCCCCACCGGCTACCCCATGCGCATGATCAAGAGCAGTCCGGGCATCGGCGCCGGGACCCATCCCAACTGCGAGTCCTTCGGTTATCTGCTGGATGCCAACGGCCGCTGTTCCTACATCGACGCCTACAACCGCGAAGTCACCGCCCACCCGGGCGAGAAGAAGATCAAGGTGATGGACAAGACCTGTCTGTGCACCCATATGCGCGACTTCGATATCTGGACCTGCGGCCACTACACCTACCGTCTCAAGGACACCACGCTGAAGCAGGCCGACGGCAGCTACGCCCTGCTTTCGGCCGAACACGTGTTCAAGGATTACCAGTTCAGCAAGGACGGCAAGATCAACCTGCCGGGCTGAGATGCCGGATCCGCATCCCGCACGTATCTTTCCCCCCTGCGCTGGCGCGGGGCGCAACCCCGAGATCTTGCAGCGCGTCAGGAACGCCGGCCGGCGCTTGGTCCGCCTCTTGCCGGCCCTGCTGTTCGCGAGCGTGCCGACCCTCGCGCAACCGCTTGACTCCACCCGGCCGCAAGCCATCCCACAAAGCTCCGAGCGCGCAGAGAATGCAGCTTCGCCCAGCCAGGCCGAATGGCTGGCCCGGGCCAGCCTGCTGGAAAAGCAGCGCGACTGGCACGGCCTTCTGCTGCTCGGGCGCCAATGGACCTGGAGCGACAGAGACAATGCCCTGGCCTGGTTCGTTCTTGGCCGCGCCTATTCGGAACTGAAGCGCAACGCCGAGGCCATCGCCGCCTATCAACATGCCCTGCGCCTCGATCCGGGCGACATCCATGCCCGCAACAACCTGGGCAATGTCTACCGGGACAGCCAACGCTACCGGGATGCCCTGTATGCCTACCGCGAGGCGGTGCGGGTCAACCCCGATTACCTCCCCGCTTGGCACAACATGGGAAGAACCTTTTTCGTCATGAAAGGCCAAGTCGGCGTCATCGATGCCGTCGAGCGGGTTCGCCGCACCCATCCCGAGCTTGCCAATGCCTGGTACAGCCTGCTGATCGGCTATTACCAGACGAGAAACGACGCAGCGGCGCGCGAAGCCCTGGACCTGCTCAAGCGCCTGAAACCCGAGGAAGTCGATCGCCTGTTCGCCATCTTGCTCGACCGGCTGCAATGACCCGTCTTCCCATTGCCCCGGTCTTTGACGATGCCGGCCTTGCCTCCCCCGAGGGAGCGGTAAGACCCTATGCGACGGTTTGTGCTTAGCAACATCATGAGGTACTTATACACAAAAAAATCGCTTGACATGGCAATGCGGCCGCAATAGGCAACACGCCTTGCAGTGTATCGCAACTCATTGTTTTATTAGGCTTAATCGTCTGCCCATTTTCTAGGCCACGACTCTAAGCCCGCGTTTCTTAACCTTTTCCTGGCGTTTCCAGATTACTTGTCCACATACTTATCCACAGCTATCGTGGACAACCCGGAAACTCCGTTTCGGTTGAACCGGCTTATTCGTACTGCTGCCAAAGCACTTTAAGAAGTGCGCATATTCGAAGATAAGCAGCAGTTCAGGCAGGCGGCTCGAAAGGGCTTTTTCCAGTTCCCTCGCACCGTTTGCAGGCACGCGGCAACGGGCGTTATTCCCCATCCAGCACATACCTTGAATAAACCTCGGATTCTGAACCCCTGAAACGCCAAGGAAGACAGCACAGAAAAAAGCCCGCTGGACGCGGGCTTTCATTGCTTTACGGAACAGTGTGGAAGCGAACTTGGCGGAGAGGGCGGGATTCGAACCCGCGGTGGGGTATTAGCCCACACACGCTTTCCAGGCGTGCGACTTAAACCGCTCATCCACCTCTCCGGAAGGGGCGGGAGAATACACGCAGCCGTCACTTCAGGCAAGGCAAAGGCGCGACTGATAGAATCCGCGCGCCATTCGAGGATTATTCGATCATGCCCACCCCCTCCTTCGATGAACGTCTTGCCGTCGTGGTCCCGGTGAAGAACGAGGCCGAGAACATCGAGCCCCTTATCCGCGAGATCATCGCCGCTGTCTTCAGCCTGTCCGATTTCGAGATCGTCTACGTGGACGACGGCAGTACCGATGCCACGCTTGCCGAACTGAAGCGCCTGGCCGCCGAGCTGCCGCAGCTGAAGATCGTCCGCCACCAAGCCAGCTGCGGCCAGAGCACGGCCATCACGTCCGGCGTGCTGGCCGCCCGCTTTGACTGGATCGCCACCCTGGACGGCGACGGCCAGAACGATCCGGGGGATATCCCCAGCCTGCTGGCCCGCCTACGTGCAGCCAAGCCGGAGGAGAACCTGCACATGCTGGCCGGCTGGCGCGCCAACCGCCGCGATACCTGGTTCCGCCGCTTCTCGTCCAAGGTGGCCAACGGCGTGCGCTCCAGCTTGCTGAAGGACGCCACCCCGGATACCGGCTGCGGCCTCAAGGTGTTCAGCCGCGCCACCTTCCTGCGCCTGCCCTACTTCGACCACATGCACCGTTTCCTGCCTGCCCTGGTGCAGCGCCACGGCGGCCGCGTGGAATCGGTGGTGGTGAACCACCGTCCGCGGGAGCGGGGCACATCCAAGTACGGCCTGCACAACCGCCTGTGGGTGGGCATCGTCGACCTGTTCGGCGTCATGTGGCTGATCCGGCGGGCGAAGCAGCCGGTGCTGCTGGATTCCTGACGCCAACCCATGTCCCCCCGCGCCATCCTCAAAGGCCTGCTGCTGATCGCTTCCCTGGCGGCCCTGGGCTTCCTCGCCAAGCAAGGCTACCTGGCCGACATGTTGTCGGAACGCTGGATCGACGCGGAAGTGCGCGGCAAGGGCTGGACCGGCGACCTGGTATTCCTGGCCATGGGTGCGGCCACCACCGCCCTGGGCTTCCCCCGCCAGGTGGTGGCCTTCCTGGGGGGCTACGCTTTCGGCTTCATCAGCGGCTCCGTATTGGGCACCCTGGCGGCACTGATCGGCTGTGTGCTGGCCTTCTTCTATGCGCGCTGGTTCGGGCGCGGCCTCATCGCCCACCGCTTCCCTGGTCGCATCCGCAAGGTGGACGACTTTCTGCGCGGCCATCCCTTCAGCATGGCGGTGGTCATCCGCCTGCTACCGGTGGGCAGCAACCTGGTCACCAACCTGCTGGCCGGCGTCACCAACGTACGCGGCCTGCCCTTCTTCGCCGGCTCCGCGGTGGGATACCTGCCGCAGACCCTGGTATTCGCCCTGGCTGGCAGCGGCGTGAATTTCAACCCCGCCCTGCGCCTCACCCTGGCCGGCGTCCTCTTCGTGGTTTCCAGCCTCATCGGCGTGTGGCTGTACCGCCGTCACCGGCACGGCGTCGCCCTGGAGGCGGAATTGGATGAAGCCTTGGGCGATGAGCCCACCCGGGCCACCGGAACCCAGTGAACCGCCGCGACAGCCCGCCCCATTGGGTAACCTGGATTGCCTGGCTGGCGCTGCTGACTGGCGTCGCCCTCCTGAGCCGCCCGGCCCTGCCCCTTGACGAAACCCGCTACCTCTCGGTGGCCTGGGAGATGTGGCAGCGCGGCGATCTCCTGGTCCCGTTCAAGAACGGCGAGCCCTACAGCCATAAGCCACCGCTGCTGTTCTGGATGATCCACGCCGGCTGGTGGGCGTTCGGGGTGAACGACTGGTGGCCGCGGCTGATCTCACCTCTCCTGGCCCTGGCCGGCACCTGGATGACCTGGCACTTGGCCCGCCGTTTCTGGCCGCAATCCCCTGACAGCGCCCGCTTCGCCCCTGTGGTGCTGCTCTCCAGCCTGCTCTGGCTGCTCTACGCCCAGGCACTGTTCTTCGACGTGCTCATCGCCTTCTGCGCCCTCATCGGCCTCACTGCCGTGGTGGAGGCCGCCCACACCGGTCGCCGCGGCTGGTGGGCGGTGTTCGGCCTTGGCGTAGGACTGGGCGTGCTGGCCAAGGGCCCCGCCATCCTGGTGCACCTGTTGCCGGCGGCCCTCCTGGCGCCCTGGTGGCTGCGGCATGCGCCCAGGGCCTTTTCCTGGTCCGGTTGGTACGCGGGCCTCGGCCTGGGCCTGCTGCTGGGTGTGGCCATCGCCCTGGCCTGGGCCATCCCGGCGGGGCTGCATGGCGGCGAGGCGTATCGCAACGCCATCTTCTGGGGTCAGACGGCGGACCGCATGGTGCAATCCTTCGCCCATCGACGGCCGGTCTGGTGGTACCTGGCCGCCCTTCCCCTCTTCGTATTCCCCTGGCTGTTCTGGCCCCGCCTGCTGGCCCAGTTGGGCAGGACCCTGCGTGCCGAATGGCGGGATGCCGGCCTGCGTTTCGCCCTGGTCTGGTTCCTGGGCGGCCTGCTGATCTTTTCCGCCATCAGCGGCAAGCAGCCGCATTACCTGCTGCCGGAATTTCCTGCCGCCGCCCTGCTCATCGGCCACGCCCTGGCCCGTAACCCCATCCGCGCCAGACCCTGGCTGCCCGGGATCGCCCTCATCGCACTAGGCGTGGCGCTGACCTACCTGGCGCTGGCGCCGGGCGAGCCCCAGGGCGCCCTGCGCATCGCTGCCCGTCTGCCGGCCTGGGCCGGCGCCGGCTTCCTGCTGGCGGGGATGCTGGCCCTCTCCCATACCGGCCACCCCTCGGCCCAAGTCAAACGGTTGGCCTGGGCCAGCCTGCTGGCCCTGCTCTGGCTCCTGTTCGCGGTCTTCCGCCCTCTCGCCCCCGCTTACGACGTGGCGCCCATGGCGCGGGAACTGGCGCGCTATCAGGCCCAGGGCCGGCCGGTGGCCAACGAGGGCAAGTACCACGCCCAATACCAGTTCGCCGGTCGGCTCGGACAACCCCTGGCCGCGCTCCATGCCCCGGCCCTGGCGGACTGGCTGGAAGCACATCCGGACGGCGTCGCCGTGGTCTATCTGGGCGCCCATGAGCAGGCCGCACCCTATCGGGCTTTGTTCCGCCAGCCCTACCGAGGCGGCGCCGCCCTGCTCGTCGACCGGCGTGGCGCCCCGGCCCTGCGCGGCCATGCCGGCGCGGTGCCCGAGGACAGCGAGGATTAGGGTGAACATGGAATACCGTCGCCTGGGTGGGCTCGAGGTGTCGGCCATCGGCCTGGGCACCATGACCTTCGGCCAGCAAAACACCCAGGCCGAGGCCCATGCACAACTGGATTACGCCTTCGAGCGCGGCGTGAACTTCATCGACACGGCCGAGATGTACCCGGTGCCGCCCAGGGCCGAGACCTTCAGCCGCACCGAGCGCATCGTCGGGGAATGGCTGGCGCGGCAAGCGCGGGACCGGGTCGTCCTCGCCACCAAGGTGGCCGGACCCCGCCGCGCCCTGAACTGGATACGCGGCGGTCCCAAGGCCCTGGACACGGACAATATCCGCACCGCCCTGGAGGGCTCCCTCAAGCGCCTGCGCACCGATTACATCGACCTTTACCAGATCCACTGGCCGGAGCGGAACGTGCCCATGTTCGGCCAGTACCGCTTCGACCCGGACATGGAGACCGATGCGGTACCGATCCGGCAACAGCTGGAGGTACTGAGCGAGCAGGTGAAGGCCGGCAAGATCCGCCACATCGGCCTATCCAACGAGCATCCCTGGGGCGTCATGGAATTCCTGCGCCTGGCCCGGGAGCACGGACTGGAACGTGTGGTGGCCATCCAGAACCCTTACAACCTCCTCAACCGGACCTTCGAAGCCGGCCTGGCGGAGATCGCCTTCCGCGAGGAACTACCCCTGCTGGCCTACTCCCCCCTGGCCTTCGGTTACCTGAGCGGAAAGTATCAGGACGATCCGGCCGCCGCCGGACGCGCCACCTTGTTTCCGGGCTTCGCCCAGCGCTACCAGAAGCCCAACGTATCGCCCGCCGTGGCAGCCTACGCGGCGCTGGCGCGAGAACTGGGAATGTCACCGGCCACCCTGGCCCTGGCCTTTGTCTACCGGCGCTGGTTCGTGGCCAGCACCCTCATCGGCACCACGTCCCTGGCGCAACTGCGGGAAAACCTGGATGCCTGGGATGTGGTGCTGACGCCCGAAACCCTGGACCGGATCGAGACGCTGCACCTGCGCTACTTCAATCCCGTCCCCTGAAAGAAAAACCGCCGCATAAAGGCGGCGGTTTACCGGGAAAGATTCGGCTTACTTTTTCTTCTTGCCCTTGGCAGCATTGGCGGCGGCGCTCAGCGCGGCACCGGGCTTGAAGCGCACCACCTTCTTGGCGGGGATCTTCATTTCCTTGCCGGTCTGGGGATTGCGGCCGGTGCGGGCCTTGCGCTCCTGCACGCTGAAGGTGCCGAAGCCGATGAACTGCACGCTTTCGCCTTTGGCCAGGGCATCGGAGATGGCTTCGATGGCGGCGGCAACGACGACGGTGGTGGCGGCTTTGCTGGCGTTGGCTTTGGCGGCGACGATATCGATCATTTCAGCTTTGTTCATGGTCAGGTCTCCTGGTTGATGTCATGGGAAATGACGGGGCGGATCATAGCAAGGCTGCGGCGGTTGTGGCTTGCCGCGCATCACTAATTTCGAGCAATTCCGTATCTTCATGCCGGTAGGCGGGGCTGCAACAACAAAAAATGCGCAGCGGAACGCCTCCGATGTTCTCAATGCGATGCGGGATACCGGGTGGTATCAGCACCGTATCGCCCGACTCCACCATGAATCTGGCCTCGCCCAGCGTCATGCGGCCGCGACCATCGGTGAGGTGGTAGATCTCCTCGCTGACGTGATGCCGATGCAGGCGGGTGGCAGCGCCGGGCGGCACGATGGCCTCGGCCAGACTCTGGTTGCGCGCGCCATGGTGGACAGGATGCATGAGTTCCCGCACCTCGGAACCGTCCAGGGTGCGGTAGGGCTCGATTTCTGCATAACGGGTATGCACGGCGGCACGACGACGTTGGAATCCGGAAATGCCGGCTTACCAGTTGGTCTCCCGCTCCGCCGTGGCGGAAATGCGGTGGATGGTGAGGTCGGCGCCGTTGAACTCCTCCTCCGCGTCCAGACGCAGGCCGACGCTGGCCTTGAGGGCACTGTAGACCACCGCGCCGCCGGCAAGCGCGATGACGATGCCCAGCAGGGTGCCCACCAGTTGCGCCGGGAGGGAGACGCCACCGATACCACCCATGGCCTGCAGACCGAAGATGCCGGCGGCGATGCCGCCCCAGGCGCCGCATAGGCCGTGCAGGGGCCAGACGCCCAGCACGTCATCGATCTTCCACTTGTTCTGGGTGATGGTGAACATCACCACGAAGAGGGCACCCGCGATCGTGCCTGTGACCAGGGCGCCCACCGGATGCATCAGGTCGGAGCCCGCGCACACCGCCACCAGGCCGGCCAGGGGACCGTTATGGATGAAGCCGGGGTCGTTTTTGCCCAGCAGCAGGGCCGCCAGGGTGCCGCCCACCATGGCCATCAAAGAGTTCACCGCCACCAGGCCGGACGCCGCCTCCAGGGTTTGCGCGGACATGACGTTGAAGCCGAACCAGCCCACCGTGAGGATCCAGGCGCCCAGGGCAAGAAATGGAATGCTGGAGGGCGGATGCGCGGACATCATGCCATCCTGGCGGTAGCGGCCCCGGCGGGCGCCCAGTAGCAGCACCGCCGGCAGGGCTATCCAGCCGCCCATGGCATGCACCACCACGGAGCCGGCGAAATCGTGGAACTTGGCGCCGAAGCTGGCATTCATCCAGTCCTGGAAGCCGGCGTTGTTGTTCCAGGCCAGGCCCTCGAATAAGGGGTAGACCAGGCCCACCAGAAGGAAGGTGGCGGCCAGTTGCGGATTGAACTTGGCGCGCTCGGCGATGCCGCCGGAGATGATGGCCGGGATGGCGGCGGCGAAGGTGAGCAGGAAGAAGAATTTGACCAGTTCGTAGCCATTCTTCTGCAGCAGTTGATCCGCCCCGGTCATGAAGCCGACGCCGTAGGCGACACCGTAGCCGACGAAGAAATAGGCAATGGTGGAAACCGAGAAGTCGGTGAGGATCTTCACCAGGGCGTTGACCTGGTTCTTGCGCCGCACCGTGCCCAGTTCAAGAAACGCGAAGCCCGCGTGCATGGCCAGGACCATGATGGCGCCCAGCAAAATGAAAAGCACGTCGCCGCCCGTTTTGAATGCATCCATGAAGTTCTCCTCGAAAACCCTGACCGGATAGCAAGAGGCGTGCCTTCTATTGGGGCGCGATGCGTTTGCAGAAGAAATCCGACGTGTCGCCCCCCATGGCCTCATGCCGGGGCGAAGGCCGTAACGACCCATGCAATGCGGATGAGGGAGCAAATGACAAACGCCCCATCATGGGGCGTTTGTCTGAATATCGCACCCAATCAGTGCGTCAACCGGCCTTCTTCTGTTCGTCCTCGATGCGATCCAGTTCGGCATCCAACTCGTTCTCCGAAAGTGGCCTGTAACTTTCCACCTCGGGCGCCGCCGGCTGCTTCTTGACCACCCAGCCGGCGATGATCACCCCCAGTTCGTAGAGCAGCCACAGGGGCACGGCCAGCATGATCTGCGAAACCACGTCCGGCGGGGTGAAGATGGCACCGATGACAAAGGCGCCGACGATGACGTAGGGCCGGCCTTCCTTCAGCTTGCTCACCTCGACGATGCCGGTCATGGCTAGCACGATGACCACGATGGGCACCTCGAAGGTGACGCCGAAGGCCAGGAACATGGTGATGACGAAATCCAGGTACTTGCCGATGTCGGTCATCACCGCCACCCCCACCGGAGCGATGCCGATGATGAAACCGAACACCACCGGGAACACCAGAAAGTAGGCGAAGGCCATGCCGCAGCCAAACAGGAAGACGCTGGCCACCACCAGGGGCAGGATCAGTTTTCTTTCATGGGAATACAGCCCGGGCGCGATGAATGCCCAGACCTGGTAGAGGATATAGGGCAAAGCGCCCAGGAACGCCGCCATCATGGCCACCTTGATGGGCACGAAGAAGGGCGTTACCACTTCCGTGGCGATCATCTGCCCGCCTTGGGGCAGCTTGGACAGCAGCGGTTGCGCCAGCAGGGTGTACAGG
>Ga0233424_10001018_pt1 | contig 28476 bp, 30 predicted proteins | sample Watercolumn_Towu_FD_181011 | JGI IMG/M metagenome (GOLD analysis project Ga0233424, IMG submission 181011) | Freshwater microbial communities from Lake Towuti, South Sulawesi, Indonesia - Watercolumn_Towuti2014_125_MG | ecosystem: Environmental > Aquatic > Freshwater > Lake | place: Indonesia... | reverse complement strand
AATGCCGCCGCCAAAAATTCTGTCCGTCCCCGCAAGAACACGGCGGAAGGGGGGTGTGGGGGGAATTCCGCCGTGTTCTTGCAAAAAATAGAGGCCAGCCCCGCCGCCTGCATCATTAGAGGCAGAAGCCAGCAAAAAAGTCTTCTATTCCTTTTAGAAGAAAAAATCCGGCGCGCGCAAAAGAAAAGCAGAGAAAACTTTTTTGCTGGCTGGCGAGCGTTAGCGAGCGGCGGCGGGGAGGCTTCATTCGTCGGGGGTTTGCCGGAAATGCGTTCGGATTTCGTTCAGGGTGTGGAGCTTATAAATCAATCATCGTTGGTAGTGCTCTATATAAAATTGACTGCCATAGAAAAATATGAACAACACAAAAGCCAATAATAAATATGACTGGGCAGTTTTTGCTTATAGTTTTTTGTTAATAGCAAAGTTAGCCTGTCAAGAATTATTATTAGATGAGGGGCAGAAAAAACATAATAAAGCTACTCCGCCACCTAATACTCCATACAAACCAGCAGATTTATTCATTTCTATTGTGTTTAATATTAAACATGGGATCGAAGTTTTTATTAAAACTTTGGGTATATTTGCGTATGGCACGTATAATGATAATTCACACAATATCCATAGTTTATTTGAAGATGCAAAAACAAAAATATCACAACTAGAATTAAAACCGATCAAAACCACTGGTGACACAGTAAGCCAAAAAGATATTGATAATTTACCTGAGGATCTAAATAAAATAGAAGAGTTGATAGAATATTTTTTTACTTTGGATTTTTTAAAATCAAAAATAGGAACATATCACAAAATCATCGATATTAAAAACGATGTTTTTAGATATCCTGACAATTCAGCAACTGTGCAAATAACTTGGGATTCCGTATTACATAACCAGATTAACGAAGACGACATAAAAAAACTATTGGAAAAATTAGATCAAGTCTATAAATTATTTAGTGATAAAGGATACTTATTTAGCGTGCTGGATGGTCGTCGTACTTTAAATAAAGAATAGTTAGGAAGCTACCCAAGTAAGTGAGCAAACTAGACCAAGCTCACAATAAATATAGCTTCCTAATTGAGTTGTCTTTGTATTTTTATCTCTATGATAAAAGAATCCACTTTTTAAATTTAAAAAGCCCGATAAATAATTTCATCGAGCTACCTACTAGAGATTTAGTTATCATTTCTTGATAACATTTTGCGGATTTCTATCCACCGACATCACAGCTGCAAAGAGCATAGCAATAGAATGAATGGTCTTTGTTCTAAAAAGATCCGGGTTGGTCGGAAAACCGGCCAGTCCTGAACCAAACGTCTTCATCAGATAACCGGCCCACTCATATGAGTTATGACCATCATCAAATTTAGTTGACCAAACTTTTCGTTGCTGATTTTGCTCCTGGGCTGCTTCAACAATAACTTTAGCCAAAGCGTCAGCGTCCACAACCCCCATCTTTTTCAAAAGATCGGCCATTTCCTTTTCGTGCATAGCACTCTCCTTTACAGAGTATTATAAATTCTTTATACTGTAATGTAAATCTTAAATTAACCTCGTGCTTAAAAATCACCACAAAAACGTTCTTATCGTTGCCCTTATCGCTTTGGTAAATATGTTGGGATATGGAATTATTATCCCCCTCCTCTATTCTTATTCCAAAAAATTTGGGCTTTCTGATTTTCAAAACGGTCTGCTATTTGCAGCATTTTCTGTTTGCCAATTTATTTCTACACCAATTATCGGCCGATTGTCGGATAAATACGGCCGTAAACCAATGTTGCTTATTTCCATTGCTGGCACTGCTTTATCATTTTTCATGATGGCCTTTGCCCCTAACGTGATATTTCTTTTTCTCTCTCGCGCTCTAGACGGCCTGACTGCTGGCAATATCCCGGTTGCCTTTGCTGTAATTTCTGACTCCACGAAACCCGAAGAACGGGCCAAAGCTTTTGGTCTGATTAGTTCTGCCTTTAACTTTGGTTTTGTTTTTGGACCAGCCATTGCCGCACTGACTGTCTCCTACTTCCAAGGGTTGCCATTTATTATTGCCGGAGGCGTCACTATTTTTGCCGCCATACTGACAGCAGTCTATCTACCAGAAACCAATCAACATATGGGCGAAGTAAGGCATGGCAAACTTTTTGACTTCAAAAAAATGTGGCATATGTTATTTGATCGAGATTTGGGCGCTATATTTCTAATATCATTTCTCTTTTTAATGGCTTTTTCTTGTGCGATTATCTATGGCTTCCAACCATTTACTCTCAATATTTTGCATATTACTCAATCACAGAACGCCATGCTTTTTACTTTGTTTGGCACTATTGGTCTAATAGCCCAAACTTTCTTGGTTGGCCGTGTGGCAAAAAAATTTGGCACAAAAAAAGCCTTTACCACTGGTATCCTATTTACCGCCACCTCTTTTGTTATCATGTCTCTGTCTCATTCAATTGTAATTTTTGTTAGTGCCATGGTCATAATGGCGCTATTTAATAGCATTACCCAAACACTGCTCCCTACTATTCTCTCGCAAGAAGCGGATGCCAAATCCCAAGGCACTGTTATGGGGCTTAATTCTTCATACCAAAGTATTGGCATGATTTTAGGTCCTATTATCGGTGGTGTTGTCGCTACTCTGACAATTTCTCTGCCATTTTTGTTCGGTGGCGCTTTGCTTCTAATTTGCTTCTTCCTTTCATCTCGCGTGCTTCGCCCGGGAATGAAAAAAGGGTCGGCTTTTTAAAAAACGGAGGAAAAAATGAGGAACGCGATAAAACGGGTATACAAATTTTTAGCTTATGGAATAAGGAGGATTAGAGGTCTTGAAAAAGTGTGTACAAAGAAAAAACCATTTGTGCCACCACTAAAAGAAGGCGTTTGGTGGACACACAAAGATGCTTACGAAAAATATCCGGAACATGATTTCAGTATAGTTGTCTACCACTGCCCGAATTGCGGCACAGACTTTGAAATAGACTGGGGAGACTAACCCAGGCTCAACCTCGCACTCATACTGCGGGGTTTAATTTTTTAAATTAAAATTATCCAAATTGGGTTTGGCTAAACAAAATATGATAAAATATAAATTATGTATAAAGCCATTAAAACTATTCTTCCCTTTATAATCCTGGGCGCTACCGTATATTTTTTTCGTACGCCGCTTTTTAATTTATGGTTACAACTTCGTGGCGCCTATTTCCCCTGCTCCCAACCTATTGCTTACAGTATAGGAACTTTTGATACCAAATTTGGCATATCAAAAGACCAATTCACAAAAGCTCTATCTACAGCTGAACAAGTTTGGGAAAAACCTTTGGGCAGAGATCTTTTTACTAACAAACCGAATGGCAGTTTAAAAATAAATTTAATTTTTGATTATCGCCAAGAAGCAACGGAAAAAATGCATAAACTTGGTTTGAATATAGACAACACCAAAGCTTCGTATGACACACTAAAAGCAAAAATTAAATCCATGGAATCAGCCCACGAACAAAACATGGCTTCATTTCAATCACAAATTACTGTCTTTGAACGACATAAGAATGAATACGAAGCCAAAGTTGCTTACTGGAACCAACGTGGCGGCGCCACTCCCAAAGCATATGCTGAATTAAACGAAGAAAGAGATGGGCTAAATACAGAATTGGCAGAAATAAATAAACTACAAAATGATTTAAATATTGAGGTAGATAATATCAACGCGCTGATCACGGTTTTAAATCGTTTGGCAGAATCTTTAAATATTGATGCGGGAGAATATAACAAAACCAATGAAGCGCGCGGTGAAGAATTTGAAGAGGGGCTATACAAAAGCAGCTCCGCTGGACAAGAAATAGATATTTATCAATTTGATAACACAAACAAATTGGTGCGCGTACTTACCCATGAACTGGGCCATGCTCTGGGCCTAGAGCATCTAGATGACCCCGAAGCTATAATGTACAGACTCAATCAAGGTACAAACGAAAAACTTACCGCAACTGATTTAGCTGCTTTAAGGACTCTCTGCAAGATTGACAAAAAATAAAATTTGTGGTTAAACTGAGGGCAGAGGAAAAACCATGAATGAAGAAACGATGCTGATTGGAGACTCTCTAGCTATGCAGTCTCTATATGAAACGGCAAAAAAAGCTGCCAACAGCCACTGTACTATTATCCTTACTGGAGAAAGCGGTACTGGCAAAGAACTGTTGGCGCGCGATATTCATGCCAAAAGCCCTCGTTTGTCTGGACCTTTTATCGCTATCAATTGCGGCGCGATGGCAGAAACCCTTCTTGAAAGCGAACTGTTTGGCCACGAAAGAGGCTCTTTCACCGGGGCTACTTCCAAACATTTAGGAATTTTTGAACAAGCCGAAGGTGGAACAATTTTTCTCGATGAAATCGGAGAGATGACTCCGGCGCTACAAGCAAAAATTTTGCGAGTCCTGGAAAAAGGAGAAATCCGTCGGGTTGGCGGAACAAAAACCATCAAAGTTAACGCTCGCACTCTCTCGGCCACAAATGCCAAAATCGAAAATTTGGTAACAAAACAAAAATTCCGTGAAGATCTGTATTTTCGGATCAACACTATTGATTTACACCTCCCACCTCTACGGGAACGGCCGGAAGATATTTCTCCTTTTTCACATTACTTTCGTGAATTGGCAAACAAAAAACACGGCCGTGATGTAAAAAGTATTAGCCCAGGCGCACTTTCAATTTTTCATAGTTATTCCTGGCCTGGCAATATTCGGCAACTGCGCAACTCCGTAGAGGCGCTGGTTGTACTAAATGAAACCGAAGAAATTAGTGAGCAAGATACCCTGTCTCATTTCAGCGGACCTATAATTAGGATCCCTGCCAATATTGACGGAAACATGCCTCCTCTGCGCATAACTGAATCAGGAATAGATCTAAGAACTGCGGTTGACCAGTACAGAGCATATATGGTCGGCCAGGCACTCAAAATAACTAATGGCAACAAATACCATGCTGCCAGACTGCTAAATTATGACCGCCGGTCTCTTTATAGACTAATTGATAAAAAGTAAAGACAATAAAACCATACTAGCTACTTAAAAGAAGCTCAAAGTATGGTTTTTTATTTACTGTAGCAGCCTTGACAAAATACCCGATTTACCATATAATCACAGCCAAGTGGGACCCTGGCCACTCCAGGGGTTTGAACCACATAATTTATAAACATATGTCAAAACGAATGGCCGCCCTTCGCGCCAAGGTAGACAAAAATAAGTCCTACTCTTTGGACGAAGCAGTAAAACTTTTAAACGAAACAGCTGGCGTAAAATTCGACGCTACTGTGGAAGTTCACGCCAACTTGGGGATTAACACCAAGAAAACCGAACAGCAAATCCGCGCCACTGTGGTATTGCCACACGGCACTGGTAAAACAAAAACTGTAGCCGCTTTTGTCTCTCATGAAAAAGAAAAAGAAGCAAAAGAAGCAGGCGCAGACTTTGTTTACGGCGAAGAAGAAATTAAAAAAATTAAAGATACTGGTAAGATTCCTTTTGAAGTAGCTATTACTACCCCAGACATGATGCCTAAATTGGCAGCAATCGCGAAAGTTTTGGGACCAAAAGGTTTAATGCCTAACCCAAAGACAGATACAGTTGGACCAAACATCAAAAAAATGATTGAGGAATTGAAAAAAGGTAAAATCACTTTCAAAAATGATGATACTGGAAATGTTCACCAGGCTGTAGGTAAGCTAAGCTTTGGCGAAGACAAATTAAAAGAAAATATTACCGCTTTCTTAGAAGCATTGAAAAAATCCAAGCCAGCCACAGCCAAAGGCACATTCCTAAAAAATGTTATCCTTTGCTCAGCTATGGGTCCGGCTATAAAAATTAGTGCTTAATAATAAAACCCCGCCTTTTGGCGGGGTTTTAAAAATTAGTAATTAGAAATTAAAAATTCTAACAGTATGTTCATCATCGCTTCGGTTGGTCTAAACAATTTCTCTGAAGATAAAATACGAAAAATTATTTTGGCCGGAGCCGATGCTTTACGCTATAGTTTTTCTTATGGACCAATAGAAAATACTATTGATCGCATCAAAGTAGGCAGGAAGGTTATTGATGAATTAAATTCTTCAGCCAAAATTATCGTGAATTTGCCATCCAACCAAATACGTTTGGCTGGGCCGCACGCGCCGCGCAAAGTGTTAGAAAACGAAGAAATTATTCTCAAATCTGCTCTACACGACCAACCAATGACTGATGATAGTATCTATGTTCATATTACCGAATTGGGCAATCAAGTCTACATTAACCAAATTACCACCATTGATCACGGTAAAATCGCTTTGCAAATCACTGAGATTATAAACAACGAAACTGTGAAGGTTCGCGCTCTAAACGAAGGGGTCTTGCAATCCACTCTTAGTATCCACATTGCTCAAAATACCGAAAACGAAGAATATTTTCAAAAATTGACTGCTATAATGGCCCGTCTGGAAGAGATTACCCCTGAATATCTCGCCATACCCCTAATATCCTCTGCTGTAAATGAAAAAATTAAAAAACTTTCTGATTTCAGCTGGCAACCAAAAATAATCGGCCGCGTTGAAAGCCGTGCAGCCAAAGAAAATTTGGAAGAAATTTGCCAAGATGATTTTTATGATTTAATACTTCTTAACCGTGGCAAATTAGGTTTAGATATGCCTTTTGAACGATTGGGAATTTTCCAAAAAGAAGCCATTTCAACAATTAAAAAACATAAAAAACAAGCTATTATTTCTTCACAAATTTTAGAAGGAACTATTCATAACTATATTCCTCTGCGTTCAGATATTTCGGATCTTACTAATATAGTTTTAGACGGCGCTGATGGTATAATGTTGTGTAATGAAACTGCTTTGGGTTCTCGCCCAGCCTACACCCTATCGGTGGCTAGAAAAATAATTTTGGAAGCGGAAAAATACAAGAAAAGTAATGGTTTATAGACCACAAAAAACAGGTTGCAATCAGCAGCCTTTTTTGTTACACTGAAAACATAAATTAACCATTAAATTTTATGCAAAAACCCAGAGAAAATTACATATCTTGGGACGAATGTTTTATGCGCATGGCCAATGTGATTGCTGAGCGCTCCAAGGACCCATCCACCCAAGCCGGATCTGTCATTGTGAACCAAAACAATGTAGTTGTTGGTATTGGCTACAACGGATTTCCTCGCGGCATAGACAGCGACAATTTTCCTTGGGATAGAGAGGGTAAATTTTTGGAAACCAAATATGCTTATGTCTGCCATTCAGAAGAAAATGCGATATATAATGCTAATAACTCGGTAAAAGAGAGCAAAATTTATTGTACTCTTTTTCCTTGCAATGAATGCGCTAAAACTTTGATACAAAACGGTATTACCGAAGTTATTTTTGAGAGTGATAAATACCATGAACTAGACATGTTTGTTGCTTCACGAAAACTTTTAGATGCCGTTGGCATTAAATACCGACAATATATCTGTGATTATGCCAAACAATAACAAAATAATTCTTGGCTTTGTCGGTTTGCCAGCCAGCGGCAAAGGAACTTCAGCTGAATATTTCCAAAAAAAATACAAGGCAAGCACCTACCGTTTTTCTACCATGCTTTTTGATCTGCTGAAAAGAATTTATCTGGAAACCAACCGAGATAATTTGATCAAAATGTCCGAAGCTATCCGTGGCACCTTTGGTGAAGATACCATGGCCAAAGTAATGGCCAAAGATGCGGAAAGCGATGAAAATAATATTATAATAGTAGATGGTATTCGTCGTATGGCTGATATAGAATATCTTTCCAAATTACCAAACTTTGTTCTCATAGAGATTTTTGCCGACCTGCGCACCAGATACGAAAGAATGATCCAGCGCTGCGAAAAACCAGACGATAAAACCAAAACTTTTGAACAATTTGTGGAAGACCATAAACGTTCCACTGAAATGTCTATTCCCGAAGTTGCGGCTCATGCCACTGAACACCTAGACAACAATGGTTCACTAGAAGATCTACGCCAAAAATTGGATAATTTAATTAGCAAATACCATGCAGGTTAAAATCAAAAGAATAGATACCTCCCTGCCCTTGCCAGAATACCAAACCTCTGGTGCGGTGGCTTTTGATTTATATAGCCGCACAGACATGGCTATTGCCCCCAAAACAATTGCTCTTATCCCTACAAATTTGATTATCGAGACACCGGCTGGATATATGCTTACAGTAGTCACCCGCTCCAGCACACCGAAAAAAAAGGGCTTGCTGGTACCACATGGAATTGGTATAATTGACCAAGATTATCATGGAGAAAAAGACGAAATAATGCTCCAGGTTTACAACTTTACCGAGCAAGAAGTACCTATTACCAAAGGTGAAAGGGTTGGACAAGCTGCCTTTGTACGGGTAGATCGAGGCGAGTGGCAAGAAGTGAACGAAACAAAAAAAGATAGCCGAGGCGGATTTGGAAGTACGGGATCATGAAATATAATCACTAATTTTTAAATTATAAACATATGAAAGAAGGAATAAGCCCAGTTAAAGAATTCGATGTTAGCGACGTCGAAGCTGAAATGGAAGCGGAAAAAAAGAAAAAAGAAGGCATGGCTCGCGGTTCAAAGCCTGAAATAAAAAAACCAAACGCAGCCGAAAAAACTATGGCCAAAGTTAAAGAAAATCTACAAAAAAGAGAGCAAGATCTTGCTCAAGCCAGAGAAAACTTGAAAAAAATTTCCAATGAAGATATAGATAGCGCTCTTGGTAACTTAGAAGAGCCGGAAGACATGACTCACGAAGCCGAAGAAATAAACTAACTAACATTGCACTTCAAAAATATTATGCAAGCGTACTTAGATATTGTTCGCCATATTTTAGAACATGGTGAACGCAAGGAAAATCGTACTGGCACAGACACCATCGCCATCGCTGGCGCTATGTTTGAGCATGATATGTCCAAAGGTTTTCCGATGCTGACCACTAAAAAAGTACCTTTTAAAGCTGTAGCCTCGGAGTTGGAATTTTTTATCAAGGGATTAACCGACAAACAATGGCTGCAAGATAAAAAAAATCATATCTGGGATGAATGGGCAAACCCCCGCCTTGCGGCATATGGACTTGATGATGAATCAAAGTTACGCATGCGTAATGAACGCGATCTGGGAGCTATTTATGGATTTCAATGGCGACATTTTGGAGCAACATATCGTGGATATGCAGAAAATTATTCCGGACAAGGGGTAGATCAATTGAAAAATGTTGTTGATAAATTAAAAAGCAACCCAAACGATCGACGCATGATCGTTTCTGCATGGAATCCTCTAGCGCTTGGAGAAATGGGCTTGCCGCCTTGCCATTACGCCTTCCAAGTTACAGTCATAAATGGCAAATTAAACCTGCTCTGGAACCAGCGCTCCGTAGATACAATGCTTGGCCTGCCATTTAACATTGCTAGCTATGCTCTAATGCTCCATCTGCTAGCGAAAGAATCCGGCTTACAAGAAGGCAAGCTGGTCGGTTTTTTGGCTGATACACATATCTATGTAGATCATATAGCTGGAGCCAAGGAACAACTTACCAGAGACCCAAACACTTATCCTCTTCCTACCCTACAAACCGAAAATTTTACCTCCATATTTGATTGGAAATGCGAAGATAGCCAAGTTTTAAATTATCAAAGCTATCCGAAAATAGAGTTTCCAATTGCGGTTTAATATGCCTTTTTCACTCATTGCCGCGGTGGCCAAAAATAACTGTATTGGCAGTAAAAATAAAATACCTTGGAATATTCCCGAGGATTTTCAGTATTTTAAAAAAACCACCCTGGGCAAAACCTGTCTGATGGGTCAAGCGACTTTTGAATCTATTCTTGGTTATCTAGGAAAACCATTACCAGGTCGCCAAACTGTGGTTGTTACTCTTGATAAAAATTTTACAGCTCCTGAAGGCGTACGAATTTTTTATTCCCTAGATGAAGCTTGGGAAAAATTAAAAAACGAAGATGTTTTTATCTGTGGCGGAGCTAGTATTTATCGCCAAACCATTAATCGTGCCGACAGTTTGTATATTACTCTCGTTGATCAAGAACCAGATGGTGACGTTTTCTTTCCAGAGATAGATAAAAATATTTGGCAAGAAATCTGGCGTGAAGATCATGACGGGTATTCATTTGTAAAATACGAAAAAATTAAAAATTCTTAATTCATACTTCATAATTCTCTGGTATGTTAATCATGATTGATGGTATTGATGGTAGCGGAAAAAGCACTGTTGTCCAAGCATGGAAACAATACCTTGCCGACCAAGGTAATGCTGTTTTTGATTTAAAACACTACTGGCAAACTACTGGCAAACACCCCGAACTGTCGGAAATGAAATCTTATGATTTCATTTTCAGCTGCGAGCCTACATACACCGGGGTTGGTAAAGTTATCCGTGAAGAGTTAGTCCAGACTGGCAAAAACTACCCTCATCGGGCTATTGTGGAAGCTTTTTCCCTAGATCGTTTGGTTTTGTACAACAAAATCACTATTCCACTACTAGCTAGTGACAAAATTGTCATCCAAGACCGTGGTGTTAGCACATCTTTGGCATACCAAAGCCTTAACAATGAAGAATTTTCTCTAAGTAAAGTCGCCGAATTTCCCGGTAACCAGCTGGCCTTAGAAAACAGGCCGGATCATTTGATTATAGCCAAAATTTCTGCCGAAGCAGCTATGGCCAGAATCGGCAGTCGCTTTGATAAAAACGACAATGCCGTCTTTGAAAAAATTGATTTCCTAAAAAAAGCTACGGAAATGTTTAATTCCTCTTCTTACCAAAAAATATTTACTGATCGTGGTACCCAGATTCATTACTTGAATACCGAGTCTGAAATTGATATAATGAAACAGGAGGCTTTAGACCTTCTTAAGAAGATAATTAACCCCGTTTAATATGTTAAAAACAGCTACCGAATTAATTGTTGACAGTTGGGATTTATACACCAAAAATTGGCGCAAACTTTTGCCATTCATGGTGATGTTATTTTTGCCTACCCTCATTCTGTCTGCTTTGGGCACCATTACTTTATACTTAGAGATGTATATACCTTCATCTTCTTTGGCTAGCAATATAATAATCTTGCTTGTCTTTGCAGCCAGTTTAGTGTTTGCTATTTGGGTTACAATAGCGCTAGCCAGAACTATGCTTGACTGTCTGCTAACCAAAACTACAGATTGGAAAGAAACCTTTTTTACTTCTAGCGACCTAATCTGGCCAACAATACTCGCCTCGTTTCTGGTTACTCTTTGCGTCATGGGCGGCACAATTTTGCTAATTATCCCAGGCTTAATATTTGCTGTTTGGTACAGTTTTACTTCCTATACAGTAATTTTTGAAGGAGCTCGCGGACTAGATGCCCTCCGCGCCAGCAAATCTCTGGTAGTTGGACGCTGGTGGCCAATAATATGGAGACTGGCTGTTACCGCTGTTATTTTTGGATTTGTAAATTCTACAATTGCCCGAGCATTGGAATTTATAATCGAATTACTTCCATTACCATTATTTATTCAATCAGCTTCTACAAATATTTTTTCCGCCTTAACCGGAGCTCTTATTGCCCCGCTTTCTGCAGGAGCCACTTTAATTTTATATCAAAGTGCTAAACAGAATCCGGTAATTACACAAACAACTCTTCCTCCAAAAGTATAATAAAATCTATGCCCAAACTTCAGGTGATTATCGGCATGGAGGTGCACGTCGAGCTTAAAACCAAAAGCAAGATGTTTTGTGTGTGCAAAAACGACCCAGACCGCTCTGCTCCTAATACCAATGTCTGTGAAGTCTGTCTCGCCCACCCTGGCACCCTACCAGTCCCAAACCAAACTGCGATAGAATGGGCAGCTAAAATCGCTAAAGCATTAAACTGCCATATAAACATAAACAGCAAATTTGATCGCAAACATTATTTTTACCCAGATTTACCCAAAGCCTACCAAATTTCCCAATATGACCAGCCTATTGGCGAGCATGGATATATAAATCTAGAATTTTTACCAGGAAAAAACCATCGCGACACTGCCAAAATTGGCGTCACCCGTGTCCACTTGGAAGAAGATACGGCCAAATCAACGCATAGCTCTGCCAATAAAACACTAGTGGATTTTAATCGTGCTGGCGTGCCACTAGTAGAAATAGTTACTGAACCAGATATTACCAGTGCCGCCGAAGCTAAAGCCTATTGCCAAGAATTACAGATGATTTTCCGTTATTTAGGCGTCAGCGATGCTGATATGGAAAAAGGTCACATGCGCTGTGAAGTAAATATTTCTTTGCAAGAAGAAGGTAAATTTACCAATGATCATGGTGTTATCAAACCAGTGACTGGATATACTTTGAATCACAAAGTAGAGGTAAAAAATATAAACTCTTTCCGGGCTGTAGAAAAAGCGATTGAATTTGAGATTCAAAGACAGACCAAAATGATAGAAAGTGGCGAGTCTTGGAAACAACAAACTCGTGGTTGGGATGAGAATAGTGGTAGCACGGTAATGCAGCGAGAAAAAGAAACGGCCGCTGACTATCGCTACTTCCCCGAACCAGATATTCCACCTTTTCACCCGGAAAAAATTGCTGGCGATTTAAGTTTGCCTGAATTACCCCAAGCCAAACGCGCTCGTTTCCGCGATGAATACGGATTTTCCCATGCTGACGCGGAAATTCTATCCTCTGATTTGAATTGGTCTAAATTTACAGAAGAAGTAATGAGCGAACTTACTGAATGGGTGCATAATTTTAATGTCGGCAAGCATGACGACCACTTATCAGCTCAACTTGCTCGTCTGGCAGGTGGCTGGATTACCAGCAAACTCATCGGCGCAATGGCCGAAAGAAAAATTGATATTAAAATTTTGAAATTAAAACCGGAAAATTTTGCCGAACTGATTGCTTTAATTTATACCAACAAAATCAACTCCACCAATGCCCAAAAAATACTCGGTGAAATGTTGGATTCCGGGGTAGATATGGACCCAACCCATATAATGGAAGAAAAGGGCTATGGACAAATAAGCGACGAGGGCAAGCTGTCCGAAGTAGTTGATCAAATTATCATTGAATATCCAAAACAAGTGGAACAATTCAAAGATGGGAAAGAACCTATTCTCCAATTCCTAAAAGGAATGGTGATGAAAGCTACAGAAGGCTCAGCAGATCCAACAGTAGCGGAAAAATTACTCCGAGAAAAAATGAAATAACTGTGGACAGGCAGTATTGACTGGTGACTGGCAACCTGTTAAACTATTAAAAATATATGCAAAAAATTACATCCTACAAGTTAAACAGTATTTAACAAACGGCCACCCGAAAGGTGGCGTTTTTTTGAAAAATGACTATAACCGTATGTCTAATCCATGGGATCTTAAAACAGCGATGCTAGCAGAAATAAAAAAACAAGGTGGTTGGGTAAACTGTCATGCTCATTTTGATAAAGCTTTTTATATAACAAAGGAAGGTTTGGATAAAAGCATGGTTGATATGGAACAAAAATGGCTTATGAGCGACAATATAAAACGAGGTTCGAGCCAAGAAGAAATCGCCCAGAGAATCGGCAGATCTCTTGATTTAATGATAAATCAGGGTGTAAGCGTCACCTGCAGTTTTATAGATGCCTACGAAGCTGTTGGACATAAAGCCATTGATGCCGCCAACCAAGTTAAAGAAGAGTATAAAAACAAAATTAAATTTATTACTATCACCCAACCATTGGGAGGGCTGGTCAACGCAGAAGCCAAAAAGCTATATGAAGAAATAACTGCCAAAGCCGACATTGCAGGCGGACTACCCAGCAAAGACCGCCCTAATGATGAAGAAAATTTAGACATTTTGTTTAGTATTGCCAAAAATTTAAATAAGCCTCTTCATGTACATATAGACCAAGAAAATAATCCAGGTGAACGAGACATGGAAAAATTAATCCGCTATACAATAAAGCATAATTATCAAGGGCGGGTTGTGGCCATACATGCTTTGTCTGTAGCAGCTCAACCAAAAGAATATAGACAAGAAATTTATAAAAAATTAAACGATGCGGGAATTAGTGTGGTCGTATGCCCTTCTGCCGCATTATCCATGAGACAACTCGATCAATTTACCTCTCCCACTCACAACTCAATCGCCAACGTACCTGAAATGGTTGAGGCTGGAGTCCTGGTCGGTATGGGCGTAGATAATATCTGTGATTTCTATGAACCATTTGTTGATGGAGATATGTGGACGGAAATGCGCATGCTTCAAGAAGCCTGCCGCTACTACAACTTTGATTCTCTAGTTAATATTGCAACTGTAAATGGAAATAAAATTTTGAATATAAAATAAATTGTATGGCAAAACTTTGGCAAACAAAATCAACTAAACTGCACCCACTCGCTGAAAAATATACCGTTGGCAATGATTATCTTTTAGACCAAAAAATTCTCACATTTGACCTTGACGCTTCTGCCGCTCACGCCCAAGCGTTAAAAAAACTTGGCATCTTAAGCCAAGACGAACTAAAAAAATTACTTGATGGCCTAGAAGAAATCCGTGCCTTACATGCCAAAGGTGAATTTCGCATTACTCAAGAAGATGAGGATTGCCATACGGCCATTGAAAATTATTTGGTAAAAAAGTTAGGACATTTAGGTAAAAAAATTCATACCTGCCGATCACGCAATGATCAAGTTTTAGTAGCCACTAGGCTTTACACCAGAAAAAAATTAAAACAAATAAGTAAAGAGCTTATTGGTTTAGAAAAAGTTTTTTTAACCATGGCGAAAAAATATCAGTTCGTCCCCATGCCCGGCTATACTCATACCCGTCGCGCCATGCCATCGAGCATTGGCCATTGGGCAGCCGCTTATCTGGAAGAGCTGATAAACAACCATATGATTTTGGAAACCGCTTATAAATTAAACGACCAAAATCCGTTGGGAGCCGCTGCCGGTTATGGTATAAATTTTGACATTGACAGACGCTTAACAACCAAAATTTTAAAATTCAAAAAAACACAGATAAACTCATTGTATTGTGTAAATAGCCGCGGTTCTACCGAGAGCTATATTCTCTCTGTTCTAACCCAAATAATGATGACTATTGGCAGGCTAGCCAATGAAATGATCTGGTTTACCACACCCGAATTTAATTTCTTCCACCTACCTGGAGAATTTACCACCGGATCATCTATAATGCCCCAAAAAAGAAACCCTGATGTATTTGAAATAGCTAGGAGCAACGTTGGTGTTATTGTTGCCCTACAGACACAAGTTAAGGATATTTCTAAAAATCTAGTCAGCGGCTATAATCGCGATACCCAACTTAAAAAAGAACCTCTAATAAAAGGGCTGGGAATAGCACGACGCAGCTTGGAAATTATGGCTCTAGCGATGTCAAAAATAAAACCTAACAAAGAAGTGTTGATGCGCTCGCTTACTCCAGAGTTATTTGCCGCTTTTGAGGCTAATAAACTAGTAAAAAATGGCATGACATTTAGAGATGCTTATCAACAAATAAAGGAAAATCTAGACAAGCTTACCGTTCATGATCCGGTAGCGGCTATAAAAGAAGTGGTTTCCTTGGGCGGCCCATGTAATCTTTGTTTACAATATTATAAAATTGACAAACCGTTATAGTAATTTATTTTATTCTCTGTAAAGCTTCTTTCAGCAACTGTTCGCTGGTCTTTCCTTTTGTGTCCAAATTTTTTACTGCTTCTCTGGCTTCAATTAACGAATAACCCAAAGCCGCCAAACCTTCTACCACATCACCCAAAACTCCTTCCACATCTTCCAAGCCAGTGGCGCCAACACCAATTTTATTTTTCAATTCCACCAAAATTCTTTCGGCAGTTTTTTTGCCAATACCGCTAACGTTAGTCAGATAGGCTAAATCGCCTCGGCCAATGGCTGAAGAAATTTCTTGCACGCTTCCTAAAGACAAAAGATGCAAGGCTGTTTTTGGGCCAATACCGCTGACCAACAAAAATTTTTCAAACAATTCTTTTTCGGATTCGCTGGCAAATCCATACAGATCCAATGAACTTTCACGTACAGCTAAATATGTTAAAATTTGAACTTCTTTTCCTACTATCCAATTTTTAGCGTAATTAGAGCTAGCCATTATCTCATAGCCAACACCGCCGGCAGTTAAAACTGTCAGCTTGCCGCCAAAGTTAGCAACGACTTTACCTTGGATAACGGAAATCATAGCTATTTTTTCTTGGCTCTACTTACTCTGATCAAACCGCCACAGGGAATTATTTCCACGCCTTTCTTTTCCAATTCGTCTAAATAAAGGTTCATGCCCAAAGAATCTGAAGACATATGACCAGCGATAAGGACGTTCATATGATATTCATTCGCTTTTTCGCGGGAATCATCGCGCATATGCATGCCAACCAAAGTACTGATCCCTGCGCGAGAAAGTTCTTGGTAAACCTTGCTTGATGGGTTTGTACCGCCTGTCATTTCCACAAAAAGTTTACCAACTTTATTTTTTGGACTACCAGCAAACAGATTTGGACCAGCTCCGCGTTTTCTAGCTTCCTGATATTCGGGTAATTCCATTAACGCTTTCATTACTTCACCCACTGTTTCCGGTTTTTTCTTGGCCAAAAAATTTTCCAAAAATTTAGTCACCAAATTATCTGTAGGTGTATGCATGTTCATGACATTTACACCCAATACTTTGGCTGCATCCACGATCTGATAATGGTTGGCTGGGTGTACTCCGCGGCCGACCTCTCTAATTCTCTCTTCCATTAATCTTTCTGCCACATGTACTGGCACGCCCAAATTCTCGTACATTTCAGCTATCATGTCCATCACTGCGTGTAGACTTGCCAAAGCTCCGCCGATCGGGTGATGACCAATAACCGCGTCAATTTTTTTACCACGTTCATTTAGTTGAGTGGCCAATAAAATTTCGGCAGCGCCGATATCTATGCCGGCCAAAACTCTTTTTATCGGCGTTTTGAGGTCGCCACAATGAATCCCACAGTCTTCGTACGGATTTACCAATCTTTCTTCATCAAAATATTTTTTGTCTTCCGGTTTTAGTTCATTATATTCTTTTTTTGTGCGTTCCAAATATTTGGCTACGCTTTTTGGGCCGCGTGGATCTGCCGCCATTCCCAACTTTATACCCAGGTCGTAAGCTTGTTTGAGTGTCAACATATTGATTTAACGAAATCATGTCGCGCAATCGTCAATTGAAGCGCGGTGAATTAATTATTGCATTCTAATAACCGATATTTTTAACTTCACTCCTTCAATTTCTATTTCTTGTTCTGCTTCACCTTCTTCGACAGAAAAGGCTAGAACTAATTTTTTGATAGTGTCGGCATATTCAACAAATACGCTCTTTAACATTTCACTCTCTGTGCCATACCGCACCACAACTCTATCAGAAATTGTTAATTTTTGTTCTTTGCGAATTTGATTTATAGTGCGAACAATTTCGCGAACTGTGCCTTCTGCTTTTAGCTCGTCGGTGATAAGTGTGTCCAAACCTACTTTTAACTTACCATCCTCTTTTAAAACAAAGTTGCTTGGCATTTGCTTTAACTCTGTTTCTACTATTTTTACATTCAACTCTGCCGCAATGGTTGTAGACAGATCTGGCGAAAACTTTTCATTGACCAATAATTTATTTAATGGCTGTCTTACTTTTATACCTTTCTCGGCTCTCTGGGCCAATCCCATTTCGACAACTTTTCTGGCTAAATTCATTTGCTTCAATACTTTTTCATCTACTAATCTTTTATTTACCCCTGGCCAATCCTCTAAATGCACACTCTCCTTTCCCCCTTGCAAAGCTAAATAGATTTTTTCGGCCATAAATGGTGTAAACGGCGCCATTACTTTGGACAGGGTAAGCAAAACTTCATGCAAAGTAGCCAATGCAAACTGCTTATCTTTGGCATCATCGCCCTTGAACCTATCACGCGAACGGCGCACATACCATTGCGAAAGTTCGGTAACAAAATCCACAATCGGCCGACTAGCATCTACTAATTTGTAGGCTTCCATGCCTTCGGTAACATCTTTTACTAATGTCTGTAATTTTGCCAAAATCCATTTATCCAATACATTATCTGATTTCTGTTTTTTACCATCCTCTTTCTGATCTGCATACATTAAATAAAATTCAAGGACGTTATAAACCGTATTGATTAATTTGTTATACATTTCCCTTACTCCCACTTCGGAAAAATTCAAAGATTCAGCAGTCATTACCGGCGAAGTTGCTAGATAATAACGCATGGCATCAGCGCCATATTTTTCCAAAATTATTTCCGGCTCTGGATAATTTTTTAAGCGCTTGCTCATTTTTTTACCATCTTCAGCGAGCACAATTCCATTTACAATTACGTTTTTAAAAGCTGGTTTGCCGTAGCGCAGTGACGGAAAACCAGATACCGGAATTGCTGGTTTTTTGCTCATCAATCTAACCTTGCTGGTGAGAGCCACGGCCAAAACATGAAGAGTATAAAACCAACCACGAGTTTGGTCTTGGCCTTCGGCAATAAATTCAGCTGGGAAACTGTCTTCAAATTTTTTCTTGTTTTCAAAAGGATAATGCATCTGACCATAAGGCATGCTACCAGACTCAAACCAACAATCTAAAACTTCGGGAATACGCTTGTACTGATGGCCGTCTTTGGTAATCACTAAGCCATCAATAAAATGCTTGTGTAAATCAGTTACTTTTTCACCAGTTAGTTTTTCCAATTCTTCTATACTGCCAACACAAACTACTTCGCCATTATCGCCTTCCCAAATCGGCAAAGGAGTACCCCAATAACGGCTACGTGAAATAGCCCAATCGCGCGCGCCTTCCAACCAAACACCAAAACGTCCTTTTTTAATATGCTCCGGCACCCAATTGATATCTTCATTGTTTTTCAATAATTGGTCTTTTAATAAAGTAACACGGACAAACCAGCTGGTAGTGGCATAATTTAGTAATGGAGTATCACAACGCCAGCAATGCGGATAGCTGTGTTCTATTTTTTCTTTGCTAAATAATTTACCATTATGAGCCAGCCATTTAATAATTTCTACATCGGCTTTAGTAACATCGTCTATAGGTTTGGCGTCCATACCCGCAAAATCGGTTACTGCGGAAATAAATTTACCATCCATTCCTACATGTTGTACAAGTTGTATACCCTCGGCTTTGCCAACCTTAAAGTCGTCTTCACCAAAGGCGGGAGCAATATGGACAATACCGGTACCGTCTGTAGTGGTAACAAATTTTGCCGTTACCAAACGAAAAGCTTTGGGGGTGTCTTTAAAATATGGGAATAATGGTTCGTATTCCAAACCAGCCAGTTCTTTACCTTTAAAACGACCGATTTCTTTCCATGTTTTGTCTTTAAAAACAGCCTCAACACGCTCTCGTGCTATCACAAAGCTACCTTCCTCACCCTCTATACTCACAAGCAAGTATTCAATATCAGATCCGAGCGCTAACAATACATTTCCAGGCAATGTCCAGGGTGTTGTTGTCCACGCCAAAACGTAAATCGGTCCTTTGATATTTAAAAAATCAAACTTACTTTGATAGCCTTCATTTATTTTAAATTTCGCTACTACCGAAATGTCTTTAATGTCTTTGTATCCTTGGGTAACTTCAAAATTAGACAAGGTAGTCGCGCAACGCGGACAGATATGCATGGCCTTATAATCTTTGTAAATCAAATCTCTGTCCCAAAGCTGTTTGAATACCCACCAAACACTTTCCATAAAACCAATATCCATGGTTTTATAATCATTTCTCATATCTACCCAACGACCCATGCGTTTTATGGTTTTTTCCCACTCATGCGCATATTTCAAAACCGTAGCTCGGCAAGCTTCATTGAACTTATCTACTCCATAGGCTTCAATCTCTTTTTTAGTAGATAAATTAAGTTCTTTTTCAATAATATTTTCAATTGGGAGACCATGACAATCCCAGCCCCATTTTCGTTCTACTCTTTTGCCTTTCATTGTCCAATAGCGCGGCACAACATCTTTCATTAAAGAGGCAACAATATGACCGTAATGCGGCAAACCGGTAGCAAAAGGCGGCCCATCATAAAAATGATAAGGCTTTTTAGCAGAACGGTTAGCAATGGACTTTTCAAAGCACTGATGCTCGTCCCAATACCGCAAAATATCTTGCTCTTCTTGGTTGGAATTATACATAAAATTAGCTAAACAATTAGGGATACTTTATCAAAAAAAACCGTGGTAGTCAAAGGGCGATTTTGAAATAAAAAAGCCCTGTATGCTTTACATATAGGGCCGAAATCGATACGGTTATGAAGCGGCTAAAACCACCTAACTAATCACCGACAATGAACACCAGCAACAACGCTCCTCCTACTGCTCCTGCCCCATAATTGAGCACAAATTTGTGCACATCTGCTGGCTGGTTGGTCAGCAAGGTCACAAGCACGACTAGTGTATATAGCAGAACGATTACTGCAGCAAGATGCCACTTACCAAAAGAACGCTTTTCCTCGGACATTTTCGACTCCTTCTTGAGATTTGTACCAAGAACACACTACCACAACACTTCCGTTTTTGGCAAGTTATTATGACTGAACAAAGTGCCAGCAGTTAGAGAGGGCTTACTTTTTTAAAAAACCTCATTACACCATTGCGTAATGAGGGGATAAAATTCCTAGGGTTGTACAAAACGCCATAAAACTTCTGACGTTGAGGACAACAATCTTATTCCAAGCGGCCGCCTGGCTGGATCTAAATCCAACCACATATACTTTAGACCCTGCCTTGGAGTCATCTGGTCTGAATTAGCCAACTTAACAACAAAGTGCAAAGTTATAATCTGCTGGTCCTTGCCTTGCTTAATTACTGGCATACAAACCATATCTCTAATTAGAGCCACTACCACGCCCAAGTCATCCTCAACCGAGCGACGCAGAGTGATAGCAAAACTATCTTCCTTGCCAACTCTTTCTCCATCAGGAAAATGCCAGTATTGATTTCCTGCGTGCTGGGTTACCAGGAAACGAATAGGGTGTGTCTTAACAATCAGTGCGGCTACTAGTAGCCGCGGTCTTTTTTCTTTTGGCATCACTTGCCTCCTTAGTTGTAAAAGTTTTAACACGGAAAATATTGCTTGTCAATGTCTCCTAAACTCGTTATAATTATAGCTATAATTTACTTACTCTGTCCTACTTATGATTTATATAGCTTCTGATCACGCTGGCTTCCAACTCAAGAAAGAAGTTGCCAAATACGTCAAAGAAAAATTAGGTAAAGAAATAGAAGATATGGGTCCGGAAGTATTTGTAGATAATGATGATTTTCCGGATTATGCAGTACCGCTAGCTAAAGAAGTAGCCAAAAACAAAGATAATTTTGGTATTCTTATTTGCGGTACAGGCCAAGGCATGTGTATTGCTGCCAACAAAATCAAGGGCGCTTATGCTATAATGGGATACAATATTTCAGCCACCGAGTTGGGCCGTAAGCACAACAATGCCAACATTCTTTGTATGCCCGGTAATCCCGCTTCTCTAGACTTTGCCTATGCGATTGTAAAAAAATTCCTGGAAACAAAATTTGATGGTGACGAAAGATTTGTGCGCCGAAATCAAAAAATATCTGACTTAGAAAAATAGGTCGCGTTTCAAATGACGCTACGCGACATGATTACGTTCAATCATATGATACCCCTTATTGTCCCAGCCATACTCACTGATGATTTTAAAAATTTCGAGCAAGAGCTATCCAAAATCAACCGACATTTTTCTTCAGTACAGATAGATGTAATAGATGGCATATTTCTTCCTCATAAAACTTTTTCGGAAAGAGAGGAACTGCGAGACATAAACTCGGAAGCGTACTTTGAACTGCATCTAATGGTAAAAGATCCGATTGCTGAAATATCAAGATGGAAAGATATAGACAGTGTGACAAATGCCGTTTTTCATATAGAAGCTGCCGTTAATCCAGAAGAATGTATAAAAATTATTAAAGCCAATGGTTGGAAAGCAGGCATAGCTTTAAATCCAGAGACAAAAATAGAAAAGATAATGCCATATGTAAATATGGTAGATGAAATACTGTTTATGACTGTGCATCCAGGCCAGCAGGGGTCGGCATTTCTACCAGAAGTATTGGAAAAAATAAAAGAGTTTAAAAAATTAGGGCTAAACGTAATTATTGCGGCCGATGGCGGCATCAATAAACATACTATAAAAAGCGTAACTGATGCCGGAGCAGAAAAATTATACATTGGCGGAGCCATCACTCGCGCTGATGATGTAGAAAAAGCACACGAAGAACTCACTAATATTTAATTATGTACGATCTTATTATCATCGGAGGGTCCGCGGCAGCTTCTAGCGCAGCCATTTATTGCGCCCGTCGTAAACTAAACTTTAAAATAGTAACTTTGGATACTGGCGGCGAAGTAGCTTTATCGGGTGAAGTTGGCAATTGGCCGGGAATTCAAAGTATCCAGGGTTTTGAATTAGCAAAAAAATTCAATGAACACGTCAAATCTTATGGCGTAGAAATAGACGAAGGCTGGAAAGTAGAAAAAATTACCCCTGTAAAAAAACACTATCTCCTAACAGCTACAAATGGCGCTGGCGAAACCAAAGAAATTGAGACAAAATCGGTTATTATAGCTACAGGTATTCATCCACGCCGTTTGAATGTACCTGGAGAAAATGAGTTGGATAGAAAAGGTATCACCTACTGCACGGTTTGTGATGGTCCGTTATTTAAAAACAAGACAACCGTTACTGTTGGCTCTGGCAACTCGGCTTTGGAATCAGTTCTGATGATGGCTACTTTTGCCAAACATGTTTATTTGCTAAGTAAATTCCCTGATACCCCAGAAACCAATGGCGGCTTTCCCAAAGGCGAAAATATTTTGATTGAAAAGGCAAAAGCTACGCCGAATATAGAGATTATTTATGAAGCCAACACCACTGCCGTACTGGGCGCTGACAGAGTATCCGGAATAAAATATAAAGATAGAAGTGGCAAAGAACAAGAGCTGGCTGTAGAAGGTATCATGGTTCATGTTGGCACAATACCAAACTCCCAATTTGTTGAAAAAATAAAGAAGAATAAAATTGGTGAGATTATGATAGATGAAAAATGCCGTACCAGCATGCGTGGAATTTTTGCCGCTGGCGATGTAACTGATGTAGCCTACAAACAGATTGGTATTGCGGCTGGACAAGGTATTATTGCTGCCTTGGCAACAATAGAGTATATTAACTTATGGAAAGAATAGCCTATATGCCTACATTTTTAAACTTTTTGCCTAACATGTCACCACTAGAAACCATTATAAATGTTGTGGCTCTGTTAGGGGCGCTTTTACTGACCTATGGAGTATTTTTGGAAGCTGAACGCCGCCAAGATGCCGTGTTTATAATCGCTTCGGCCTGTCTTTTGGTGTATTCATTATGGATTGGAAACAAAATTTTGTCTCTGGCTATGGCTGGACTGCTTATTGGCAGCACAATAGAGTTAATAGAAATTTTAACTGGCAAACATAAACATGTTTGCGTACCCGAATATCATAAAAATTCAAAATAGATATGTATAATCTTATCACTATCGGTGACGCTGTCATTGATACCAATGTTTTCATAGATGACGCTACTTTGGAGTGTGATGTCAATAAACAAAATTGCCAGCTCTGCCTTAATTTTGCTGATAAAATTCCTCTCACTGATAGTTTTCAGGCGCTGGGTGGCAATGCCGCTAATGTTGCCGTAGCTTGTGCCAAACTCGGTCTTCACTCTGCAATACTCACTTCCGTAGGCAATGATGCCAATGGCCAAATGATTCAAGAAGAGATGCAAAAACACGGCGTTAATACTGATTTGTTATCTTTAGATAAAAAAATAAAAACTCGCTATTCGGTAATACTGAACTTTAAAAAAGAAAGAACTATTTTGTCTTATCATCAAAACAGAACTTACCATTTACCAAAAAATCTTCCTAAAACAGATTGGATTTATTACACTAGCCTTAGCGAAGGATATGAGGCTTTACAAGAAAAACTGCTTGGCTTACTAGGCAAACACAAAAATTTACGCTTGGCATATAGCCCCGGCTCAATTCAATTAAAAAAACTAGATTTAGTAAAGCAAGTTTTGCCACATACAGATATTTTGATTATTAATCTGGAAGAAGCCCAAAAAATTCTAGGCACAGATTCAACCAACTATTCTGATTTAATTAAAAAATTTCTGGCAACGGGAGTAAAAGAAGTAGTAATTACCAATGGTAGCGAAGGCGCTTGGGCAGGAAATACAGAAAATATCTGGCACTCTGCCAGTTTTCCTATAGAAGTAGTTTCTAAAACTGGCGCTGGCGATGCTTTTTCTTCTGGTTACCTAGCCGCTCGTTTTTATAAACACGATATCGCCTCTGCTCTAAGCTGGGGAATTGCCGACAGCTGCTCTGCTATTTCTTCTTCCGGACAGAAAAAAAATCTCCTAAACAAAAAAGAAATCACTAAAATGATTTCTAGATTCTCTGGAATTATACCAAAAAAAGTTTAGCTATTGAAAAAATCTATGCGCATTGGTATATGAATACCGCGCAAACGGCTTAATTCTACTTTTCTGCCAGTAAAAAAATCCGGGGCCTGACAAACCGCTTCATAGTCTAACTCGGTACCAAGCAAACACAAACTGTGTTCAAAATCTCTTATTTTAGAATTAATTTCCATGGCCAGGGCTGAGCCTTTTTCTTCTTTAGCTACCATAGCCCGCAAAGAATTTAAATTTAATTTAATTTTCTCCATTAATTTTTCGTATTCGTCTATTTTTTCAAAATACTTTTTTTTGTTTACTCCTATCAAATCTCTGTTTGCATAATCAGCTAATTGGGTCTGCATATCTACCAATTCTGTACATAATTCCGCCCTCTCTTCGGGTGTAAAAAATACAGCTGCTCTGCCACTGTGCAAATCTTTTAGACCACCACCGTAAATTTTAAAATTTAAATATTTTTTATGCAAACCCGCACTCATCTGGGGCAACAAAAAATGTTCGCCCAACTGATCTGTCGCAATATCTAAAAAATACTTATACGCCTGATTCCATGGCCAAATATCATAGCCAAACCTTACCATTTTCTCTTCTATATCTTCCAAATTTGATTTGGACTGATCCAAATTTTCCAGCTCATTTTTCATTTCCAAAGCTACCTCTTCTGGAAACAAAGGAGGTAAATGGTCATATAGATGCCAAAATAATTTTATTGTGGATTGCATAAACTAATACGATACATGGCCACGCCCGCCGCTACACTCACATTTAAACTGTTTTTCTTACCCAACATGGGTATTTCCACCGACTCATCGCAGTACTTTAACAAAGCTTTAGAAACACCGGTCTTTTCATTGCCTAAAACCAAAGCCAGAGGAAATTTTGGTTGCCAATCAAAAATATTTTGACTGGTTTTTGTTTTTTCCAAAGCCACTATATTATACCCCATTTTCTTTAATTCTTTAAGCAAACTTCCGGCTTGTTTGCGATATTCCCACGGCATCCACTTTTCTGCACCTAAAGAAACCTTGTCTATCTGGGTATGGGGAGGGCAAGGTGAGTAACCGGTGATATATAACTTATCTACCCCTGCGCCATCAGCAGTACGAAAAATAGCGCCCACATTGTGGCCACTGCGAATATTGGGAAGTACAAGAATAAATTTATTCATAACGAGATTGTATCAGACTCTAAAACAAAAAACCATCCCTGCGGATGGTTTTTTAAACAACTACTTATATAAAGGCGGGGCTGTAACTGTTGTCGGCAAAGCATTATTATATAATGTTTGTCCACTCGCATTTACCAAGAGTAATGTGCCACCATGTTCAGAATTACTAAATCGTACTGTTGCTACGCTGCCATCACTAAATGTAATCTTGGCGCCTGTCTCGGTGGCTGTATTATCAGAGATTGCGGTAGCTACCTGACCATTTACACCGATTACGTTCAAGAACAGAGATTCTGTACCACTATTATCTGTTAAGTCAGCGCGAACTCCGGTATACAAACCAGTAGTTGACCAGGATGCTGTACCAGGAGACAGTTTCCAAACATCTGCCCTTTGAGAATTAAGAACAAAAGTTAATTTATCACCAGAAATTGTTGGCGTGCCAGACATTTGTAATTGGAATGCTCTAGATACGCTGGCTGAATTTACTCCAGCGCGATCGAAGATTACGAGTACTCCTGGCTTTATATATAGCAATTCACGTTCTGATTTTGTTACTTGAGCTTTACCGTTATATATTGGTTTGGTATTAACTAATTCATAAGAGAACAAGCTACCGTCAGATAAAGCTAAAACTTGTGATTGTGGAGCGCTTTCTACCTGTTGAATGGTGGAACCGCCAGAACTAAATCTTACCATGTTATGATTCTCTACACCTTGTTCAATACCGCTCTTGGCGCGACGATTAGCATCATCAAACAACCAGGTACCGGCGGAATTGAGTAAGAATGAACCTTGATCTTTGTGAGCGTGGCTTTGTGAATATGGTCCGGCTATCATTTGCATCATCACAGCATTGGTACTCCAAGAAGAACGAGAGAAGAAATTTCCTGTACCAAATCCGTAGTAGGCTGTGTTTAACCCAGACAAAGAGCTGGCAGAAACTGACGGCCAATCATTGATGAAGTCAGACCAATAATTGAAGCCAGCGGTCATCTTTGGAACACTGGATTGGGATAATAGTTGTTTGGCTATCGCAGAAACCGGTTCGTTTGGATACAGAGAAATTAATTCTTGCAACAGATCACGGTGGTAATCATACAAAGCGGCTGTTTCGTCGCGTGAGTGATCACCAGTAGGAATTATTTTGTCGAGTGAAGGTACGATAGTATGAATTGTCCAAAATTCAGTAGCCAAAGTGTGCGGAGTTTGGTTGGCGATATTTATGCCGGTAGATTTTTCCCACCAAAAATACAATTTGAACAAACGTCGGAGTGATGCGCCATAACCTGTACCTTCCAAAGAACCACCGCCAGTTAATTTATTAAAGGCCGGAATTAACTGAGTAGATATTTTGTCATTATAGAATTTATTTAGCCATTGTGGAGCTTGAGAATTATCCCCGTAAGTGGCCAGACCAGTGAGCATGGTAGCTTCAATGAAAGAATAGTAATAATTATTGAATGGATCATTTAGAGACCAGCCGGACCAAGGATATGATTTTCCGCCCCAAGTGGCTTGGTTTGGATTCCATACATTGTACAGAGCTTGATTCATGTATTTTATCCATCTGTCTTTTTGATCTTGAGTAAGCAAATTATTTGCCCAATCATAAGTAAGCGCAATGCCTCCAACATCATCACCAACATGTAAATAACTGTCGCCAGCAACAACAGCTGCTTGGCCAGAGTTAATTTTTGCTTCTTCCGAAGCTACAAAAGCATCAGCTTTATCTCTTGCAAACTTACCATATTTTTCATCCCCAGTTAATTTGTAAATCAAAGCAGCGTGCCAAGATTTAAACTCATAATTTCTTCCTGGAGAAGCTAATTCACTGTCTACAAAAGATTTAAAACGAGAAGAAGCATCTGTTTTCGCATTCAAAGCGTTTTGCAACCTAGACAATGTGGCAGAGTCATTCAAAAGAATTCGTGGCGAAGATGCAGACAAAGGTTTTACAGATGATGTTTGTGGTGGCGGATTGGAAGTTACAGGAACAGTCTTTTGTGCGTTGCAATTGGCATTAGAACCACCATTTGATCCTGCACAAGTCCATGTCCATGGACCAGATCCAGAGACAGTGCTAGCTGCGCCAACAGAACAGAGGTTGCTAGTTGGAGCTGTAGAAACAATTGTGTTGTTTGCCGAACCACAAACACCATTTACTGCTGTCGGAGTTATCGGAGTTGGAGTTGTCGGAGGCGGGGTAGAAACTGTATAAGCAACCAAATGATTTTCTATGGAATAACCATCTGCATCTTTATCGTAATTTATTTTCCACCAATTATATCCATTGGCTGTCGTTGGACCAGATACTACTGTACCCAAAGACCCTCTTACCTGTTTACCCAAATAAGTGCCGGATGTTCTTGGTTCAGATCTAACATATACACTTCTTGTTGTTTGTATACGCTGACCTACAGAAAATTTAGCCGAGGATGGGGCAGGAGTTGTAGAAGTTGGTGTAGGGTTGGAAACAACTGTTTTTTGCGCGCTACAGTTGTCTGTAGAGCCACCGTTAGCCCCAGCGCAATTCCAAGTCCACGGACCAGACCCAGAGACAGTGCTAGCTGTGCCTGTAGAGCAAAGATTGGTGGTTGGAGCTGTAGAAACAGTTGTGTTGTTTGCCGAACCACAAACACCATTTACTATGGTTGTGGCAGGGCTAGGATCCATAGAAACAGAGGTCAAAACTACTGATACATCATCAACTAAAACATCGGTTAACTGGGCACTGCATTCTTGAAAAATTCCTACACGAACACGG
>Ga0233424_10001014_pt1 | contig 28526 bp, 22 predicted proteins | sample Watercolumn_Towu_FD_181011 | JGI IMG/M metagenome (GOLD analysis project Ga0233424, IMG submission 181011) | Freshwater microbial communities from Lake Towuti, South Sulawesi, Indonesia - Watercolumn_Towuti2014_125_MG | ecosystem: Environmental > Aquatic > Freshwater > Lake | place: Indonesia... | reverse complement strand
AGATTTCCGCCGACGCGCTGCTGTCACGGCTGAGGCCGTTGCTCGAGGCGGAGACCGGGCGCGGCAACGTGACCGTGTCGCGCTACCTGACCGCGCGTTCGAAGGCCAGCATCACCGATGGCGGCGCGAAACCGCTCGTGGTCGTGCCGCGCCCCGATGACCAGTCCGGGTTTTTCGAGTTGAAGAACATCGTCGCCATCGGCGGCATGGGCGCGATTCTCAGCGCCGAGGACAAGAACATCCTGCGCACCGTCGCGCTCAAGGTGATGCTCCCCGGCGCGGCGGTGTCGGAGGAGAAGCTGCAGCGGTTCGTGACCGAGGCGCGCATCACGGGCCAGCTCGAGCACCCGAACATCGTGCCGCTCTACGAGATGGGCGTCGCCGCCGACGGCACGCTCTTCTACACGATGCGGCTCGTGGGCGGGCGCACGCTCAGCCAGATACTCACCGCCATCCGCGAAGGGGACACCGCGACCATCGAGGCGTTTCCCCTGAGCCAGTTGCTGACCATCTTTCAGAAGGTGTGCGACGCCGTGGGCTACGCGCACTCGCGCGGCGTGGTGCACCGCGACCTCAAGCCGGACAACATCATGGTCGGCCAGCACGGCGAGGTGCTGGTGATGGACTGGGGCCTCGCGAAGCTGCTGCCGACCGGGCCGTTCGCGGCCTCGGCGCGCGCCGCCACCATGCTGCCGTCCGAACTCGCCGGCCGCGATTCCTTCCGCACGCTCGACGGGCAGGTGAAGGGCACGCCGCGCTACATGGCGCCCGAACAGGCTGAGGGGCGCTCCGACTCGATTGATGAGCAGACCGACATCTACGCCCTCGGAGCCATCCTCTACACGATTCTCACGCTGCACCCGCCGGTCACCGGCGAGGACGTGCGGCAGGTGCTCGAAAATGTCGCCTCCGGGAACATCGTGCCGCCGACGGTCTTCAACACGCGCACGTCCGAGCGCGACCGCGAGGTGTTGAAGTCGTTCGGCGATGTGATTCCGCCGCTGGTCCATTGCCCGGACCGCCGGATTCCCGCGGCGTTGAGCGCGGTGACAATGAAGGCGATGGCCCGCCTGCCCGAGGAGCGTTACGTGACCGTCGAGGACCTCCAACGCGAAATCACGTCCTTCCAAGGCGGCCACGCCACGAGCGCCGAGAAGGCCACGACGCTGACGCTGTTCCTGCTGATGCTCAAGCGGCGGCGCGCGGAGTTCACGCTCATCGCGGTCGGCATGGCCTTGCTGCTCGCGCTCGGCATCGCGGCCTTCGTGAAGGTCACCGGCACGCTCGCCGAACTGCGCGCCACGTCGCCCGGATTCGTCGCCGAGGCCCGGCTGCTCATGGACGAGATGAAGTTCGCCCGCGCCGAGCAGAAGATTTCCTACGCCATCTCGCTCGAACCGAACGAGACCGACTACTACCTGTTGCGCGGGCAAATCTACCAGACGCTGCTGCGCATCCAGGATGCGCGCGCCGACTTCGCGCGCGCGTTGCAGCTCTCGCCGGCCAACTTCGCCGCGCGCGAGAACCTCACCATCTGCGATTCCCTGCTCAAGTCGGCGTCGGGCCGCGACTCGTTTCCCCCTGAAGCGCTGTTCGACCTGGTCGTCTCGATGCGCAACCAGCGCCGCGACAACGAGGTCACCTACCTCACGCCGCGACTGGGCCTGAGCTCGCAGCAGATGTTCGAGTCGTGGAAAGCCCTGCTCCAGAAGGCGCGCATCTCGGGCGAACTCACCCGCGACCCGGACGGGCTGCTGCTTCTGAACCTCGCCAACTCCAGGGTCGCCGACCTTTCACCGCTCCACGGCATGCCGCTGGTCAGCCTCAATCTCTCCGGCACGGCCGTCACCAACATCGCCCCGCTGCGCGGCATGCCGCTCAAGGACCTCAACCTCGCCGGCACAAGGGTGCGCGACATCGGCCCCATTTCCCGCATGCCGCTGCGCACGCTCAACCTCGCCAACGCCAACCGCATCACGGATTTCTTCGCGCTCCACGGGCTGCCTCTCGAACAGCTCGACATCTCGAACACGCGGATTGAAGACCTCCGCCCGTTGCGCGAGCTCCCGCTCGTGAGCCTGAACCTGCGCCGGACGCGCGTCTCCGACCTCGGGCCTCTGCGCGGCGCGCCGCTGGCCAGCCTCCAACTGGAGGACTGCCCCGGCCTGAATGACCTTGCCGCACTCGCGGAATTCCCCCGGCTCGAATTCCTCTCGCTGCCGCCCAACCCGCGCAACGTCGAGACCCTGCGCTCCCTGCCCGGCCTCAAGCGCATCACGCGAACCGTGCCGGGCAACGATTGGAATCGCGCCACGAGCGCGGAAGACTTCTGGGCGGACTGGGACTCCCGCACGGGCAAGAAGTAGCCGCGGCTCAAGACGCTTCCGCGCGCCGCGCCAGCCGCAGCCGCGCAACACGCGGGCCGTTCATCGCCTCCACCCGCAAGTCATGCCGCGCCAGCGGCAGCACGTCGCCGGGTTTCGGGAAGCCTCCGAGCCGTTGCGTCACCCAGCCGCTCGTCGTGGTCACGCCCTCGCCCTGCAGCGGCTCGCCGACCAGCTCCGCCAGTTCGTGCAACGGCAGCGCGCCGTCCACGTCCCACACGCCATCGCGGTGCGGCACCAGCAGCGGCTGTTCGGAATCAAACTCGTCCTGGATCGGCCCGACGAGTTCCTCGAGAATGTTCTCCAGCGTCACCAGCCCGGTCGTGCCGCCGTATTCGTCCACCACCAGCGCCAAGTGCAGCTTGCGCTCGAGGAACACCTGCAACAGCCGCTCGAGCCGCGCCGTTTCCGGCACAAACACCAGTTTCTTCGCCACCCCCGCGAGGTCCGCGCCGCGCGCCGCCGACGTCCGAAGCGCGTAAAGATCCTTGATGTGCACGACGCCGAGCGTGCGGTCCACGTCGCCGCCCTCGCAGAGCGGGAAGCGCGAATACCGCGTGCGCTCGGCCGTATCGAGGCAGTCGGCGATGCTTGCCTCCGAATCGAGCATCGCGATCTCCTGCCGTGGCCGCATCACGTCCCGCGCGACGCGCTGCCTGAGGTCGAGCGCGTTGAGGACAATGTCGCGCCCGAGCGCCGTCGAACCGGAGCGCTGATGCGATTCCATGAACATCAGGCGCAGTTCGTCCGCCGAGTGCGCGCCCTCGTGGCCTGCGGCAGGCTCGATTCCGATTCGCCGCAGCATCCAGAGCGAGCTTTCGTTGAGCACCCAGATCACGGGATACAAGGCAAAGTGGAACCAGCGCAGCGGATACGCGATGACCAGCGCCACCGGCAGCGGCCGGGCTATTGACAAGGACTTTGGTGCCATCTCTCCGGCGGTGATGTGCAGAAAGGTGATGAACGAAAAGCCGACAACAAATGCGACGCGGTCCCGCAAATCGGGGTCCGAAACTTCCAGCCACTGAAACACGGGCGCAAGCAGGTCGTTGAAGATCGGTTTGCCCACCCAGCCCAGGCCGAGGCTTGCCAGCGTGATGCCCACCTGGCACGCGCTCAGATAGGCGTCCAGGTGCTGCAAGAGGTTCCGCACCATGCGCGCACTGCCGCGCCCTTGCGCGATAAGCGGCTCCAGTTGCGTGTCGCGCACCTTCACAAGCGCGAACTCCGCGGCGACAAAGAACCCGTTGAGCGCCGCGAGCGCAAGAACGGCGAACGCCTGAAGCCCGATGGCAAAGAGCTGCTCCCAGTTCACAACGCCACCTCGCCGAAGATCACCTTCAGGATGTCCGACAGGCAGAGGATGCCCGCCTCGCGCCGGTCGCGGCCGAGCACGATGGCCAGCCGCTGCCCGTTCTTCTGCATGCGCCGCAGCGCCTCCTCGAGCCGCAGGCTGTCATCGAGGAACAGCGCGGGCTTGAGATGCTGGCCGGCCGTGGCGCCGAACTCGCCCGGCGCGAGGAACAGCACGCTCCGCAAATCCAGCACGCCCGCGATGCGGCGGCGGCCCGCGTCCTCCTGCCAGACCGGGATGCGCGTGACCGGTTTGTCGCGATACAACGCGAGCACGTCGGCCATTGGCGTCGTGGCCTGCACGCTCACGACCTTGTCGAGCGGCAGCATGGCCTGCCGGACGGTGATGTTCTGCAAGTCCATCACGCGGTTGACCATCACGCGCTCGGCGCTGGTGAGCGCGGTGGCGGATTCCTGCATCAGCGCGCGCAATTCGTCGCGATTCGAGAACAGGTGCCCGGTGAACACCTTGCCGCCGGTCCACCGCAGCAACCCGTCCGCAAGCCAGCGCACCAGTTCGACGATCGGCGACAGCGCCACGTGCACAACGCGAAACGGAATGGCCAGCGCGAGGCACAGGCGGTTCGGATACGTCCGGAAGAGCACCTTCGGCAGCAGCTCGCACAGCGCGAAAAACAAAAACACCGCCAGCACAAACACGACCGCGAACACCAGCGGTCGGTCCTGGAACCGGATGTGCAACTCCACCACGAGCAGGCACGCGGCTGTGAAGTTCGCCAGCGTGTTGCCCACGAGGATGGTCCACAGGAACTCCTCCGGCCGCTCGAGGTAGCCGTGCAGCGCGCGCGCCCGCGAGAGCCCGCCGCGCATGAGTTTGCGGATGCGCAGCCGGTTCAGCGCAAACACGCCCGCCTCCATTCCCGACAGCAGGAACGACGTCGCGAGGCACAACGCGAACACGGGGATGACCGTGGGGAAGTCCATCAGCGCGTCACTTTCTCCACGAGCAGCTCGCGCACGCGGCGTTCATCGGCCACCCGCGCGGTGAGCTTGAGCCCGTGCACCACGGCGCACTCCCCCTGCGCCGGCACCACGTGCAATTGCGCCACCAGCAGGCCGCCCATCGTGTCCACCTCCGCCTGCGGCTGCAGGTCGGGGAACTCGCGTCGGAAATCCTCGATGCGCATCAGCCCGTTCACTCGCCAGCGGCCCTCGGCGAGCTTCTCCATCACGAACCCGTCGCTCGTGCCGCGGTCGTGCACGCCGCCGATGATGCTCTCGAGGATGTCCTCCATCGTCACCACGCCCGCCGTGCCGCCGAACTCGTCGAGCACCACCGCGAGCCCGCGCTGCTGCCGCTGCAGGCTCTGCAGCAAATGCAGCAGGTTCATCGCCTCCGGCACGAACGACGGGAACTCGATCGCCTCCGCGAGGTCCACGCCGGGATTGAGCAGCAGCACCCGCACGTTGAGCACGCTCACGATCGTGTCCGGCGTCTCGTCGAATATGGGCAGCCGCCGGTGACGATGTCGCCTCGCGGCCTCAACCATTTCCCCGACGGACAAGTCGTCCGAGATGCACGCCATCTTCGCGCGGGGGCGCATCACCTCGCGCGCGGTGCGGCGGTCGAGCCGGATGATTTGCAGGATGATCTCCTTCTCCGAATGGGCGAGCGCGCCCTGCTGCGACGCCATCTCGATGAGCTCCTTGTATTCGGCCTCGGTGAGCGGCGAGGCGGGCTTCACCGAGCCGGGCACGAACACGCGCAGCACCGCGGAGTTCAACCGCTGCGCGATGTGCCGCACCGGCCGCGTGAGCCGCACGAAGAGAAACATCGGCCCGGCCACGCGCAACGCCCACGCCTCCGGCATGCGCACCGCAAGCGTCTTGGGGACCACTTCGCCGCCGAGCACGATGAACACGAGCAGCGCGGCGATCATCAGCGCGATGTGCCGCACGTTGCCATCGAGCGACAGCCCGAGCCCGAGCGCGACAAGCCCGGCGTTGGCGAACGTGTTGCCGAGCACGATGGTCGCGAGCAGGTCGTGCGGTTCCTCGAGCAGGTGCGCGACCACCGTCCCGCGCCCCGGCACGCGTTCCGCAAGCTGCCGCGCCTGCCACTTGCCCAGCGCAAAGAGGGCCGTCTCCGCCAGCGCGAAGAAGAAACTCGCCGCGGCCAACACCAGCACGCCCACCAACGCCAGCGCCAACGCCATGCCGCCAGTATGCGGCTGCGGCACGAATGGTGGAAGGCGGAAACTGCCCGCGCTTCATCTCGGCTCAATCCTCACGATGAACTTCGTTGCGCGCGCGCCGCGAACGACGAGAAGGCCGTCTTGGAATTCTCCGTCGGGCGAACTCACGCGCGCCTTGTCGCTGTCCGTCGCGGCGAACCACGCGTCATTCGTCCGCGCACCGAGGTCAAAGCGCATCTCCAATCCGCCGCTGCGCGACTTCGCGAGCGTTTGCTTCACCGGCGAGCCGTCCGCCTCGAATCGAAACTCCACCGCCTCCACCGCGCCGAGCGGCGACTTCACAAGCGTGTAGCCCTTGAACGCAACCTGCTTCGGCTCCGCATCGGGCGCGCCGAAGCGCAGTGGAAACGAATTCGCGGCGGTGAAAACCCGCTGCCCGACGGTTTTCGCGTTGCCTCCGCCGCGACCGGTCCACAGCGGCTCGACGTCGAGGAAACCGCCCGTCCACGCGTAGCGCAACCGGCACGCCTCCGCGTCGAACACGCACGACAGCCCGCCGGGAAAACCGACCGCAATCGAGCGCGGTGACGAGTCGTTGATGAACGAACGATGCACCACCACTTCATCATGCGCGACGAGCTTGAAGTCCTTCGGCGGCGCATCGAGTCCGTCCGGCAGCGGCAAGTCGCGCCCGGCGGCGAGCGTGCGTGCGAGCAGGTCCACTTTCTCCATCGCCTGCGCTCGTGGCAGTTCGCTGAAGTAAGCCGGCATCGCCGTGCCCTGCTGGATACGACCCGGGTCGAGCAGCCAGCGCCGCAGCCAGTCGCCGCGGATGCGCGCGTGCATCTCGACCATGTCCGGCCCACGCAAGTCCCCAACGGAGCGCCGTCCCTTGAAATCGTGGCACGTGATGCACGCGTAGCCGTCTTCGCCCGGGCCCAGTGACTTCGCGGCCGTCGCGAGTTGCGGCGTGGGCAGCGGCGAAATCCTTTCGCCTTCGCCCGGCTCGGCTCCCGCGCTCGCGGCGAACAGCGTCGTCAACGGGCGCGCCGGTTCGCCGAAGTGTGGCATGCGCAGCGTCATCCACGGGCGCACACGCTTGTGGTTCAGCAAGACTTCGTTCAGCCAGCTCGCGCGGAGCTTGTTGGCGGCGTCCGTGAGCGGTGGCGGCGACTGGTTCGCCTCGAACGCGAGCTTGGCGGGGCCGTTGAGTTCGTGGCACGAGGCGCAGTTGAGCTGCTTCGCGAGCCGCGCGAAGTCGTGCGTCGGCGCGGGTGACACGTCGGGGCTCGCGATGAAGGCGTTGAGCGCGTCGCGGTCCGCCGCGGCCAGCGCGTAGTGCGCGGCGAAACCGGAAGGCCGGCCGGACAGGCAGCCCTTGTTCGGCGCGAGCAGCTTGAGTGTCGGCGCGCCGTGGTGGCTTTGGACGGCGACGCCGTTCTCGCGCAATGTGTGGCAGTTCAAACAGCCGCGGTATTGCACGAGGATTCGTCCGCGCACGCGGTCGCCATCGAACCCGCGCAGCACGGGCGCTTCGAACGCGGTGTTGCGCGACTGAAAGAGATGCGCCGCGAGCGCCGCGGACTCGTCGGGCTTCAAATCGAGCGAAGGCATGCGGCCGTGAGAATTCACTGCGAGCGGGTCGGCGAGGAAACGCGCGAGTCGTCCCGCGCTGCGCCACTTCGAGCCGAGCCCGTCGAGCGACACGCCGCCTTCGCCGTGACACGCCGCACAACCAATCGCGGCGGCACGTTCCTTGCCCTTCGTAGTGGACTCGGGAGTGATCGCGGGCTCAGGCGGCGCAGCGTTCGTTCCCGTGAGCGAGGCAAGAAAGGCGGCGATGTCCGCGCGGTCGGGCTCCATCAGCGAAAGCGCGGGCATGGGCGTGTTCGTGCGGAAGTGCTGCGGGTCCGCAAGCCACTTGCGGAGCCAGTGCGAACTGAGCCGCGCGCCGACGTCAGAGAGGTCCGGCCCCATCCGGCGAGCGATGGCGGAAGACTCGGGGCGATGACACGAGGCGCAGCCGAAGTCCTCGAACAGTTCGCGACCGCGGGCGAGTTTCGTGGAAGCGGCGAGTTCGCGCGGCTCGGTTGTGTGCGCGAAGGCGGATGCGGGCACGGGTTCGCGCGCGAAGTGTTCGGACTGCCAGAGCAACTGAAGCCGCACCGGAACATTGGTCTTGCGCTCGAAGGTGATCCGAAACGGATGAACGCCCGCGGTAAGTTCGATCGGCTGGCCGTGCGCATCGTGTTCGCCCACGAACACCGGCGCTTCGGCAGTCAGCGTGTAAGTGCCCGCGCGCAGCACGCGAAGCAGGCCGCGCCACTCCGCCTTGAACGCGGGTGCAAGCTGCGGATGAAGCGATTGCTGCGGCGTGAGCGCGAAGTTGGGCGACGGGGCGATGAATGTGACGGAACGGTTCTCGTCACGGGCAACAGCGATGAGGCCGGGCTTGAGTTGCGCCGCGGGTTGTTGGGCGGACGCGTCGAACGCCACCGACGCCAATAGAAGGGCAATCAGCGGAGCGTGCGCGCGTTGGTTCACAGGCGCATCTTTGAGAGGAGGGCGCGTGTTGGCAAGAGCCGGTCGTCACGTCGCCGGGACGAACTTCTGGAACACCAGCGCGAGGCAAAAGAGCGCGAGGAACGCGATGCCAAGTTCCAACGGCGCATCCGCGACGGAGAGCAGGTCCACGAGCACAATGCCCGCGAGCATGCGCGACACCGCGACTCCGATGTCGCGGCGTTCGCGGTCGAAAAGTGGCCCGAGGCTCAGCACAAGCCACGACACCAGCACCGCCGAGAGGAGAAGGCCGTTGAGTTGGAACTCGGCGTCGTTGATGAGCAGCGCGAGCGCGACGGGCGCGGTGAGCAGCAGCAGCGGCCAGCGGCTCGCGAGGCCGCCGGTGCTCTCGACGCGCGCGACGAAGCTCAGTCCCGCCACGTAGAACGCGAGCGCGAACGCGGACCACAGCGAGAGTCCGGTCACTCCGGTTTCGCCTGTCGCCGCCGCCACGAGGATCAGGAAGAACCGGCACGCGGCCATGAGGACGGGCGCCCATGCGATGAGCTTGTGGACGGCGTCGTAGAGAAGGGTGCACACGAGCAGCACCACGCCCAGGCTCGCGGCGGTGCGGTTGGTGACGAGCAGGATGAACACGCCAAGCCCCAGCCAGAGGCCGCCGAGTTGCCAGACTTCGCGTTCGCGAATCGCCCCGGACGGGATGGGCCGCTCGCGCCGATGCTCGCGGTCGAACGCGGCATCGAACGCGTCGTTGAGGAACATCCCGCCCGTGTAGAGGCAAGTCGCCGCGAGGCACAGCAGCACGAAGAGCGACCACGAGCCGCCGCCGCCGAGCAGCCATCCGGCCAGGCAGTTGGACCAGACGGTGGGGAGGTTGGAGGCGCGTCCGAGCACGAGCAGCGTGCGCACGTAGGACGCGAGCGTGGGCTGGGAATCCGGCGGCATGGTGGCGGCGGGATGAAACACGGTGAGCGACGCGATGGGAAGGACAAGTTCGGCGGGGCGCTTTCCGCGTTGCACTTGCAGGACTCGCCCGCATCATCGCGGCATGGACAAGGACCGCATCGCGGAGATTCTCGTGGAGATCGGCACGCTGCTGGAGTTGAAGGGCGAGAATCCATTCAAGACGCGCGCGTATCACAACGCGGCGCGCACGCTTGAATCGCTTGCGGAGCCGCTCGACAAGCTCATCGCGGAGCAGCGGCTTGGCGAAATCAAGGGCATCGGAGAGGCGTTGCAGCAGAAGATCACCACGCTCGCGACGACCGGCAAGCTGGCCTACTACGACGAGTTGAAGGCGTCCGTGCCCGCCGGGCTCGTGGCGATGCTCGCGCTGCCCAGCCTCGGGCCGAAGAAGGTGAAGAAGCTGCACGACGAACTGGGCATCGAGTCCACCGAACAGCTCGAGGCCGCGTGCAAGGCGGGCAGCGTCGCGGCGCTCGCCGGCTTCGGTGAGAAGACGCAGGCGAAGATCCTCGAGGCGATTGCGTTCAGCCGCACTTACGCGAGCAAGCATCACCTGCACGCGGCGCTCGCGGTCGCCGAGCCGATTCTCGAGGCGCTGCGGGCGCATCCGGATGTGACGCGTTGCAGCACGGCGGGCAGTCTGCGCCGGTTCAAGGAGGTCATTGGCGACATTGACTTCCTCGCATCGTCGAAGCAGCCCGCGAACGTGATCGAGTTTTTCGTGAAACAGCCCGGCGTGCTCAGCGTGAGCGCTCGCGGCGACACCAAGGCCAGCGTCATTGTCGAGGGCGGCATCCAGGCGGACCTGCGCGTGGTAGGCGACGCGGAGTATCCGTTCGCGCTCGCCTACTTCACGGGCAGCAAGGAGCACAACATCGTGATGCGACAGCGCGCCATCGCGCGCGGGTTGCGGCTCAACGAATACGGGTTGTTCAGGTCAAAGGACGAGACGCGCGACCCGGCATTGCTCGTTCCGTGTCGCTCGGAGGAGCAGATTTTCCGCACGCTCGACCTGCCGTTCATCGAGCCCGAGTTGCGCGAGGACCACGGCGAATTCGCCGCTGGCGAGAAGGACGCGATGCCGCGGCTGCTCGAATGGACGGACTTGAAGGGCTCGCTGCACAACCATTCCAACTGGAGCGACGGCCACGAGACGCTCGATGAAATCGCCGCGTTCGCGCAGGAGCTCGGCTGCGCCTACTGGGCAGTGACGGACCACAGCCGGGCGAGCTTCCAAGCGAACGGGCTCGACCCCGCGCGGCTGCGGCAGCAAATCAAGGCCGTTCGCGCCGTGAACGAGAGACTCGCGGACGAGGGAAGCGAGTTCCGGCTCCTGACTGGCACGGAAGTGGACGTGCTGAAAGAGCGACTGGATTTCGACGACGACCTGCTTGCGGAACTCGACGTTGTGGTCGCCAGCTTACACGTGGCCGGCAGCGACGAGGCGGACAACACCAAGCGCCTGTTGCGCGCGGTGCAGTGCCCGTTCGTGCACATGATCGGCCACGTCACGGGCCGGCTTCTTCTCGAGCGCGAAGCGCAGAAGGTCAACACGCAGGCGGTCATCGAGGCGTGCGCCGCGACCGGCACGTGGATCGAGTTGAATGCGAACCCGTATCGTTTCGACATGGACTGGCGGTCGTGGCCCACGGCCAGGGCGAAGGGAGTGAAGTGCGCGATCAATTGCGACGCGCACCGGCGCGAGCACGCGGCGTTCCTGCGTTTTGGCGCGGGTATCGCGCGGAAGGGCTGGCTGGGAAAGCGGGACGTGGTGAACACGCTGCCGCTTGCGGAACTGAGGAAGGTGCTGGCGGCGAAGCGCCGGCAGGCCCGAGCCTGATGCGATTCGTCAACCGACGAGTTGCTCGGCGTCGCGCGTGATGCCGAGGGCATTCTCGAAATCCGCCGTGAACGTGCGCATCTCGGCCATCACCTTGTCAGGCTGCTTCTCCATGGAATCGAGCATGCGCGGCACGGCGTCAGGCTTGCGCCTCGACAACTCCACCGCGGCGATGATGAGCGAGAGGTTGTTGTTGATGTTGTGCCGCATATCCCCGAGCTTCTGGCTCAACTCGGCGATCTTCTCCGGCGACAGGGTGACAGGTGTTTCGGGCAGACCCATGCGGCTCTAATGCCTGCCATCGCGCTGGAAGGCAAGCGCGTTTCCGGGGAGCGGCGGGCGTTCGTCGAGTCGCAAGTCCACACTTTCTGCTTGGAGGTTCTGGTCGTTCCTTTATGAACTCCCGCCATGAAGCCGTTGCTCCTCGCCTCGCTCACGCTCTCGCTCGCCGCCTCACTGTTCGCCGACGGGCCGCAGGACAACCTCGTTGACAAGGTCCGCCCCGTGCCCCCGCCGGGCGTGAAGATTCCGGACACCGCGCGCACGGATCTCACTGCGGGCGCTGCCGCGCTCGCGAAGGACATCGAGGGCTTGCGTGCCGTGCTCAAGTCCAAGCCCGCGCTGCTCGAGCTGCTGCCCGACGTGCAGATTTACCACAAGGCCGTGGACTGGGCGCTGCGCTATGACGAGTTCTTCAACTCAAACCAGGTCAACACCGCGCGCAACTTCCTGAAGCAGGGCGGCGAGCGCGCGACGGCGCTCCGCGACGGCAAGGCGCCGTGGCTCGCGCAGACCGGCCTCGTCGCGCGCGGCTACCAGTCGAAGATTGACAGCTCGGTGCAGCCTTACGGGATGGTCGTGCCGCCGGGTTTCGTGCCGGGTGGAGCGCCACTGCGGCTCGACTTCTGGATTCACGGCCGCGGCGAGACGTTGAGCGAGCTGAGCTTCATTGACGGCGTGCAGAAGAATCCTGGTCAGTTCGTCCCGCCGAACGCCTACGTGCTGCACCTCTACGGCCGCTACTGTTGCGCGAACAAGCTCGCGGGCGAGGTGGACCTCTTCGAGGCGCTCGGCCACGCGAGGAAGTATTATCCGGTGGACGATGACCGTGTCGTGGTGCGCGGCTTCTCGATGGGCGGCGCGGGTTGCTGGCAGTTCGCGGTGCACTTCCCGGGGTTCTTTTGCGCGGCGGCGCCCGGCGCGGGCTTCAGCGAGACGCCGGATTTCCTGAAGGTGTTCCAGAACGAGACGCTCAAGCCTACGTGGTTCGAGCAGAAGCTCTGGCGCATGTATGACTGCACGGACTACGCGGTGAACCTCTTCAACCTGCCGACCGTGGCTTACAGCGGCGAAATTGACCGGCAGAAGCAGGCCGCCGACATCATGGAGAAAGCGCTCACCGCCGAGGGCATCAAGATGACGCACATCATCGGGCCGAAGACCGCGCACAGCTATCACCCCGCCGCAAAGGTCGAGATCAACCGCCGCATTGACGCCATCGCCGCGCGCGGCCGCGACCCGCTGCCCGAGCACGTGAAGTTCACCACCTTCACGCTGCGCTACAACCAGTCGCATTGGGTCACCATTGACGGCATGGAGGAGCACTGGGAGCGCGCGCGCGTGGATGCGGACATTGAGCACGATGGCTTCAAGGTCATCACGAAAGGAGTGACGGCGCTCACGCTTTCGATTCTTCCGGGCCACTATCCGTTTCCGGTGAACAAGAAGGCGAAGGTTTTGCTCGACGGCGCTCGCTTCGACGCGCCGCTTCCCGAAAGCGACCGCTCGTGGACTGCGAGCTTCGCGAAGTCCGGCAGGAAGTGGGAACTCCTCCGCCAATCCGCAGTGCGCAATCCGCAATCCGCACTCGTGAAGCAGCACGGCCTGCAAGGCCCGATTGACGACGCCTTCCTCGACAGCTTCCTCATGGTGCTGCCGAGCGGCACGCCGATGAACGAGACGGTCGGCCGATGGACGCAGCGCGAGAGCGAGCACTCCATTGACCACTGGCGGAAACAGTATCGCGGCGACGCGCGCGTGAAGCAGGATTCGACCGTAACCGACGACGACATCGCGCAGCACAACCTCGTGCTGTGGGGCGACCCGCAGAGCAACAAGCTGCTCTCGCGCATCGCGGACAAGCTGCCCATCCACTGGACCGCCGCGGGCTTGCGCGTCGGCGCGCAGACCTTCGACGCCTCGCACCACGCGCCGGTGATGATCTTCCCGAACCCGATCAATCCGAAACGCTACGTGGTGCTCAACAGCGGCTTCACCTTCCGCGAATACGACTACCTCAACAACGCGCGGCAGGTTCCGAAGCTCCCCGACTGGGCCGTGGTGGACCTGCGCACCCCGCCGAACTCCCGCTGGCCCGGCGCCATCGCCGCCGCGGACTTCTTCAACGAACAGTGGCAGTTGAAGCCGGCACGGAAGTGAGGCGGCGGCGCGCTTCGCAATCCGCATTTCGCGTTTTGCATTTCGCCCGGCCACGTCCTACTCTGCGCGGCGCATGAAGAACCCGCTCGAGTTCGAGAAGCCCATCCTCGAGTTGCAGCGCAAGCTGGAGGAACTTCGCAAGCATCCCGCCAAGCACTCCATCAACCTCACCTTCGACGAGGAGTGCCGCATGCTCGAGGCCAAGCTCGAGACGCTCAAGCGACACACCTACTCCAATCTCTCCGCGTGGCAGCGCGTGCAGCTCGCGCGGCATCCCAAGCGGCCCTACTCGCTCGACTACATCGCGGGCGCGTTCACCGAGTTCAGCGAGTTGCACGGCGACCGTCTCTACGCCGACGACCGCGCGGTGGTCGGCGGCTTTGCGAAGCTCGACGGCCGCAAGGTGATGGTCATCGGCACACAGAAGGGCCGCGACACCAAGGAAAACATCCTGCGCAACTTCGGCTCCGCGCATCCCGAGGGCTATCGCAAGGCGCTCCGGCTGATGCGGCTCGCGGACAAGTTCGGCCTGCCCGTCATCACGCTCATTGACACCGCGGGCGCGTATCCCGGCATCGGCGCGGAAGAGCGCCACATCGCCGAGGCCATCGCGGTGAATTTGCGCGAGATGACGCTGCTCGAAGTGCCCATCCTCGCGGCCGTCATTGGCGAGGGCGGCTCCGGCGGCGCGCTCGGCATCGGCGTCGCCGACCGCGTGCTCATCCTCGAAAACGCCTACTACTCCGTCATCAGTCCCGAGGGCTGCGCCGCCATTTTGTGGAAGGAGCGCAACGCCGCTCCCAAGGCCGCCGAGGCGCTGAAAATCACGGCGAAAGACCTCCTCGAACTCGGTCTCGTGGACGAATTCGTGCCCGAACCGCTCGGTGGCGCGCACCACGACCCGGCGGGGACCGCCGCAACGTTGAAAGCGCACTTGGCCAAGCACCTCACGGAACTTGAGTCGCTTTCCACCTCGGAGCGGCTCAAGCGCCGCTACGAGAAATTCCGCGCGCACGGGCACTTCCACGAGCCGCCGCCGGCTGCGCCGCCGAGCGAGCCAGCCGTCGCTGCTGCAACCTAGCGAGCCGCGCTTGCGCGGAAGTCCGCCGTCGCGGTCATTGCCTCCGGTGGAGCCGCTCCGCATACTCGCGCCATGCCAGCCGTCGCGCTTCAACTCTCCCGCTCCGCGCCGGGCGAGCAGCGGCGGTTCGAGCGGCACGAGGTTGAAGTGGGCTGGCAAGCGAGCGTGCTCGACGCGCTTTTCGCCGCGCAGCGCAAGTCCGCGCCCGACCTCGCATTCCGCTTCTCCTGCCGCGTGGGGATGTGCGGCTCATGCGCGATGGTGGTGAATGGACGCGAGCGTCTTGCTTGCAGCACGCTCGTGCGCACACTCGGGAGCGAGCTCCGCATCGAGGCGTTGCGGAATCTCCCGGTTGTCCGTGACCTCGTGACGGACATGAGGCCGTTTTTCGACGCGCATCAGCGCGCGATGCCGCAGTTCATCCCGCGGCAGGGGCTCAACGATTTCGAGCGGCTGCCTCACGACGGCGCGGCGTGGCAGGCGCTCAATCACCAGCCGCAGTGCATTGATTGCGGCGCGTGCTGGTCGGCGTGCTCGCTCGTCACGATGCACCCACGCTACCTCGGCCCGATGGCGCTGCACCGAGCCTTGTCGCTCGTCGTGGACCCGCGTGACGGCGCGAAGGAGGAGCGCCTCGCGCGAGTCGCAGGCGAGGATGGCGCGTTCCGTTGCCACACGCTCGGCAACTGCCGCGATGCGTGTCCACGCGGCATTTCGCCGACGCAATCCATCGAGCGGTTGAAGCGGCTGGCGCTGGGCGCGAAACTGAAGGCGTGGCTGTCGAGACTGTCGGGGACTGCTGCGACTGAATGACGAATGACGAAAGAAGCACGAAGCACGAATGACAAGCCGGACTGCGCATGCGCGGACACGGACTCCATTCGTCGGCTTGCCAGTGCACTGCACCATCGCCAATTCGGTCTTCGTCATTCGGACATTCTTTCGTCATTCGTGCTTCGTCATTCGTCATTCCGCGCCGGCTGAACCGACACACCGCTTGACCAATGTCCAGCGCCGCGCGCCTCACTACGGACCTGCTCATCCTCGGCACCGGCGGCGCGGGGTTGATGGCGGCGTTGCACGCGAAGTGGCTCGACCCGTCGCTCGGCGTCACGCTCGTGAGCAAGGGGTTGCTCGGCAAGTCTGGCTGCACGCGCATGGTGCAGGGCGGCTACAACGTCGTGCTCGACCCGCGCGACTCGGTGCAGGCGCACTTCGAGGACACCGTGTGCGGCGGCGGCTTCCTCAACGACCAGGACCTCGCGTGGACGCTGTGCGAGGACGCGCCGTGCATCGTGCGCGAACTGGAAAACCGCATCGGCTGCCTGTTCGACCGCGCGCCTGACGGGCGCATCCACCAGAAAGCGTTCGCGGCGCAGACGTTCGACCGCACTGTTCACGTCGGCGACTTGACCGGCATCGAAATCATGGCGCGCCTGCGCGACCACGTGCTGGCGCTCGGCATCCCGTGCCTCGAAGAAACGCGCGCGCTCGAACTGCTCACCACTGCCGATGGCTCGACCGTCTGTGGGGCGGTGCTGCTCGACCAGCGTTCAGGCGAGTTCATCGAGGCGCATGCGAAGGCGGTGCTGCTCGCCACCGGCGCGGGGCCGCTGATGTATCAACGCGCCGCGTGCGCGCAGGAGAAGTCGTGCGACGGCATCGCCGCGGCGTTCCGTGCCGGAGCGCACTTGATGGACATGGAGATGGTGCAGTTCCACCCGACCGGCATGGTGGTGCCCGGCTCGCGGCTGAACGGCGCGCTGCTGGAGGAAGGCTTGCGCGGCGCGGGCGCGCGCCTGTTCAACGGCCGCGGCGAGCGTTACATGGAACACTACGATCCTGAGCGCAAGGAACGCAGCACACGCGACCGCGTGTCACGAGCGGGCTTCACGGAGATCGCGGAGGGACGCGGCACCGCGAACGGCGCGGTGTGGATTGATGTGGCGCACCTCGGCGCGGAGTTCGTGGAGAAAAACTTTGCGGGCATGCGCGAGCGCTGCCTGCGGCTAGGCGTGGACATCGCGCGTGAGCGCATCGAGGTGGCGCCGACGGCGCACTTCAACATGGGCGGCGTGCGCATCAACCGCGACGGTTTCACCAACCTCTCCGGCCTGTTCGCGGCCGGTGAGGACGCGGCCGGCGTCCACGGTGCGAACCGTCTCGGCGGAAACGGCGTCGCGGAGAGCACCGTCTTTGGCGCGCGCGCAGGCGAGGCGGCGGCGAAGTGGTGCAAGTCACAATCGTTCGCCGAACCGGCTGGTGAGCAATTCGAGTCGGCGTGCCAGGAGGCTTTGAAGCTGCTCGGCTCGCAGAATGCAGAGAGCCCGTTCTCGCTGCGCGACGAATTGGGCAAAGTGATGTGGGAGCGAGTCGGCATCATCCGCAGCGGCGAAGGATTGCGTCGCGCGCTCGCGGAACTCGCCGCCATGCGCGTATCAGTGGAGACGCTGCGCGTTGCGGGGGCGCGAGCCTTCAACCTTGCGTGGCAGCAGGCGCTCGACCTCCGAAACCTCGTGCTGTCGTCGGAACTGATTGCTCGCGGGGCTCTGGAGCGTGAAGAAAGCCGTGGCGCGCACTTTCGCCTGGATTTTCCGCATGCCAACGATGATGCTTGGCTGAGGAACATCCTTCACGTATTGGAGAGTGGACAGCAGCGACCGTGGACTCAAGCCGTCCGGTTCGACCGGCTTGCGCCGCAGGGACAGCAAGCGTCAGCGGACCGGCGCGATTGAGACCGTGACCGTGATCGGGTCGTAGAAAATCTTCCAACCGGCTGGCACGGGCGGCAAGCCGCGCAGAAGGCCGGAGGCGACGACTTCGTTGAGGTCGTTGGGAACTTTGTTCTTCGTCCGCTGGAACGAGTCGAGCGCGGCGTTGATGGGCGCGAGGATGGTGGCCTGCTGCGCCGGGCTGAGCGAGGGAGGTTGTGCCGGAGTCACGGTGGACGGAGCGGACGAACCAGTTGACGGCTGAGGCGTGGACGGATCGCCGGGTTGGGTTGCGCCGGGCACGGACTTGGCGGGCGGTTGGCTTGCCACGGGAACGGCCGGAGGCGGCACCGGTGGCTTGCTGCAACTCGCAAAAACGAGGCAACCACCCACCGCCAAAACCACAGTCATTCGCTGGTTCATCCGTGAACTACTTGCCTCCCGAAACGTCGCGGAGCTTCTGCCAGTCTTGCGGCGTGATTTGAACGTTGAATTGAACATTCAAGAAGTTGGCAGGCGTCGTGATGCCCCACTTCTCAAACACGCCGACAACCTGGAGTTTGAAAATCTCGGCATGTCCGTCGGCAAAGTTGAGCGCGTAGGCCCCGCCGTGGCGCGCGGATGGGATGTCCAACCATGTCCGGCTGCCGCCCATGTCCACGGCGAACCACCCGTCGTTGATGCCGTTGTCGTGCTCGTCAATCAGAACCCAGACATTCGCGGGAGACGTTGCCGAAAAGTCCGTTTCCCGCCGGAAAAGCGCATACTCGCTGTTCTGCCCCCAAGGCCCGACTCCGGTGCCTCCCACACGCACCTCGGACACCCAACTGTTCATGGAGTAGCTGCGGTTGCGCGGCAGGGTCGTGGTCGGTTCGGTGCGGCGATCCGCTGGGCACTTGTAGCTCTTCACGTTTCCGACGTGCCGGTAGAGGAAGCCGTCCTCGATGCACTTGTTGGTGATCGAATCACGGAAGTTCGTGTAGGGCGGATACGGCGCGGCGCGCAAGTCTTTCTGGTCGCCGAGCACCCAAGCGTATGGGTTGAGTGGTTGTGCTGCGGGAGTCGCGCCCGTTCCGTTGGTGAGCTGGTAATGGGCATGAACGTGGCGCAGGTCATTGTCGCCCGAATACAACTGCCACGTCGTGGCCAACTGCTTCATGTTGTTCAGGCACGTGATGTTGCCGGCCTTGACTTTGGCTTTCGAGAGGGCAGGAAGGAGCATCCCGGCCAGAATCGCGATGATGGCGATGACGACGAGCAGTTCAATGAGGGTAAAGCCGCGGTCTGTGCATCGTGCCACGCGGGCGCGCACGATTTTGTTGATGGTAGGTTGCATGGTGACGACGCTGGGACGTTCCGACTATGCGCGTCCGGCTCTCTCGCGCAAGCTGAATTGCCGCCGGCAAAAACCGCAGTTGACACTCCTCGCGACGTCTGGTGTCATCGCCGTCCCTTTTTCTGGGAATCGCATGTATGCCGTCGTAGAAACCGGAAGCAAACAGTATCGCGTCACCGCGGGCACCAAGCTGGACGTCGAGCGCCTCGCCGTGGCGGCGGGCCAGACTGTGACACTCGAGCGCGTGCTGCTTGTCAACAACGAGGGTCAGGTTCGCGTCGGCAATCCGACGGTGGCCGGCGCTTCCGTGGTTGTTGATGTCGTCGAACACAAACGCGGCGAGAAGGTCATCATCTTCAAAATGAAGCGCCGGAAGGGATACCGCAAGACGAAGGGCCACCGGCAGGAGCTCACTGTGATTAAGGTCAAGGAAATCAAGGTCTAGGCTTATGGCGCACAAGAAGGGTCAAGGCAGCAGCCGCAACGGTCGCGACAGCCACGGCCAGCGCCTCGGCGTCAAGAAGTTCGGCAACAACCGTGTCCTGGCAGGCAACATCCTCGTGCGGCAGCGCGGCACGAAGTTTCATCCGGGCCGAAATGTTGGCGTGGGACGCGACTGGACGCTCTTCGCGCTCATTGATGGCGTCGTCGAGTTCGACCGGCACAAGGGCCGCAAGCGCATCCACGTGATGCCGGCACTTGCCACTCCGGCTGAGCCAGCCCAACCAGCGGAGAGTGCGGCGAATCCCGCGCCAGCCAGCTAGACCAACCCCACTTCCCACGGCGAGGCAATTGCCTCGCCTTTTTTTTGCCGGTCCAACATTCGCACCATGTTCGTGGATGAAATCAAGGTCACTGCCCGCGCGGGCCGGGGTGGACGCGGATGTGTTTCCTTCTGCCGCGAAGCGTATCGGCCGAAGGGCGGGCCCGATGGCGGCAACGGCGGGCGCGGCGGTGATGTGATTCTGGAAGGCGACCACGACTTGAACAACCTTGTCGCGCAGTTCTACCAGCCGCGGCTGGAGGCGCAGGATGGAGAGCACGGGTTGGGCAAGGGCATGGACGGACATGCGGGCCGCGACCTCGTGGTGAAAGTCCCCTGCGGAACCATCGTGTGGCGACTGCCGACCGCTCCGGAACCGACCGACGACGAGCAGGACGACGAAGACGCCGGGCCGCAACCGACGTTTCAAACCAGTTCCAGCCAGCGCCCGCTGATCGCCACACGCGCGCCAGAAACGACCGCACCGGCACAGGCAGGGGAGCCGGGCCGCGAGTTCGTCGCTGACATCACGGGACACGGCCAGAGGTTGGTGCTGTGCAAGGGAGGACGCGGCGGGCTGGGCAACCGCAACTTCGCCACGGCCACGAGGCAGGCGCCGCGCTTCGCGCAACCGGGCGAACCGGGCGCGCGGGGCGAGTTCCTGCTCGAGTTGCGCATCATCGCGGACGTCGGACTCGTGGGGTTCCCGAACGCCGGCAAGTCCACGCTCCTGACCGCCATCTCGAAGGCGCGGCCGAAGGTGGCGCCGTATCCCTTCACCACGCTGACGCCGCAGGTCGGCATCGTGGAGTATCCGGACTACCGGCGGCTGACCGTGTGCGACGTGCCCGGGCTCATCGAGGGCGCGCACCGAAACGTCGGCCTCGGGCACGCGTTTCTGCGGCACGTGCGGCGCTGCAAGGTGCTCGTCATCCTGCTGGACATGGCAGCGACCGACGGCCACGCGCCGTGGGATGATTACCGGCAACTGCTGGCCGAACTGAAGCTCTACGACCCGGCGATGATCGAGCGTCCGCGCCTCGTGGTGGCGAACAAGATGGACGAACCGGCTGCCGAGAAGAACCTGCGCGAGTTCAAGAAGAAGGTGCGCCGCGTGAAGGTGCTGCCCATCTCGGCCGCGTTCGACGAGGGCATCGGCGCATTCCGACAATCCATCCACGAGGCGGCGAAGGAGGACGAGGGCGCGAAGTGAGGCGGGCGAACGTGGCGTTCAGAAACTCCAAAATCCAAGTTTCAGATTCTAGGTGTTTTCGGTGGCAACGAGGGACGGCGCGCACCCCCTCTCCCGCATCGGGGGCCGGGGTGAGAATTCGCCGAAACCAAGTTCGCGCTTTGAACCCCTGAACCCGCCAGAAGATCGGAGCGCCGGTCTCCGACCCGGCTCGCTTCAAGTCCGGCATCATCAACGCGCCGGGTCGGAGACCGGCGCTCCGGTTCATGGGGAGGGGATTCACGAAGGACGCGATTCTCAGAATCAAAACCCGCCACCTACTTCTTCGCGTCAGGAGCCTTCGTGTCACCCGCCTTCGCGTCCACCGGCTTCGCATCGTCCTTGTTCTCCTCGGGCTTGGGCTCCTCCTTCTTCTCGGCGAGCAGTTCGGAGCGGTTCTTGAGGACGGCGTCCACGGTCCACTTGCTGATGATGTAGGCGAACTTCTCGAACTTCCGGTCGGCAGCGAGCTTCTCCTGCAGCTTCTTCGTGTTCTCGGCAAATTCCTTGTCGAGCCGGTCCTTGTCCTCGGGCTTTTCGTCCTTGCCGGGTTCACGCTTGGCGGGGAGGTCCGCCTTCACGGTGAAGGCCATGTGCACGTTTTCGTCGCCGGACTTCGCGCCGACCTTGATGGTGTAGGTGAACTTGTCGGCCGTTTCGAGCGTGACCACCGCGGGCTTGTCAAGTCCCGTCACCTCGGGTTTGGCGTCCGCGGCGACGACATCCGAGAACGATGGAAAGCTGAACGGATTGCCGATGCCGTTGGCCTTGGCGGTGTCGAGCGGTTGCTCGCCGGGCCTTGAATCGGCGAGCTTCCACTCGCCGGCGTCCGCGTCGCGCGTGAGCTTCCATGAGTTGGTCGCGTTGGTGTGCGCGACCGTGATGCCGCGGACCCGCTCGACCTTGAAGAACTCCTTCTCGAGCCAGCGCGAGGCGTCGGGCTCGATGTCGGCGAGCGCGTCGGAAACCAGGCTCACGCTGCCGGTGTTCTGGAGGTCCATCACCCAGCGGCCGACGGGCCAGTCGCCGCCACCGAAGGGCGAGCCGCCCTCCGACTTCCTCATCTGCTTCTTGCCGAGCACGAGCGAGCGGAGCGCCTTGCCATCCTTGTCCTTCAATTCGACGAGCGTGCCCGCGCCCGGACCCTTGCCGGGCTGGTTGAGTTCCATGCGCTCGAACTGCGACGCGCCGATGGGCTCGGTCTGCACGACCTTCAAGTCGGCCGCCTTGCGGAGGAAGTCGGCGATGGTGCTGAAGTTCGCCGGGAAATCGGAGCGCTCCTTCACGCGCCAGCCGTCGTCCTTCTTCACGAGCGTGACTTCGTTCGAGGCGCCCTTGATGGACAGGCTGGCGACGGCGTTGTAGTCGAACTTGTCGAGGAGCTTGCCGCCGGCACCCGCGGCGCCCTTCTGCCACGAAGATTGCTGGCGCGACTTCATGAGCAGGCCGAGCCCGCCGATGACGACCACGAGCGCGATGAGGAGCGTGAGTTGCTTGCTGTTCATGGGAGAATGGGGAAAGCGAGAAGAGCAGGATTAAGATCAGGATTGGGATTAGGACGAACTGGTAGGGGTCGAACGGCGTTATCTTGATCGTAATGCTGATCCTGATCCTCTGGTTCAGCGTGCGGCGGTGCGGCGGCGCTTCACGACGGCGAGCCCGATGCCGCCGAGCGTGACCAAGAGCGGCATGCCGGCGATGTTCATCCACTTGAGCCGGTTCTCGAGCGCGTCCACGTCCTGCCGCAGGGACTTGCGGATTTCCTTGAGCTGCTTGCCCGTGTCGTTGCGCCTCTTCTTGAAGTCCTCGACTTCCTTCTGCTGCTCGGGCGAGAGCACGAAGCGCTGCGACTTGTCCTTGTTCTGCATCAGCTCGTTGATCTTGCGCTCGGCTTCCTGCCGGTCCTTCTCAAGCTTCTCGATCTTGTCGCGGTAATCGGCCTCGGCACGGGCCTGCATCTTCTTCACGAGCGTGAAGGGCCGGCTCATCGTCGCGCGCGTGCGGGCGTTGATGAGGCTGGTGTCGCCGCTGAGCTGCTCGACGAGGTTCTGCGCGAGCGACAGGTTGGCGTTGAAGGGAATCATCACGTTGAAGCCCTCGAGCACGCGCATCGAGAACTCGTGATAAAGGATGTCCGAGTCGCCGACGAGGATGACGAAGTTCTCGTCCTTCGAGGCCTTCAGCGAATCATCGGGCTTCTTGGCGTCCTTCTTGGCGTCATCTTTCTTGGCGTCCTTCGGCTCGTCGTCGGGCTTGGCGTCGCCGGGCTTTCCATCCGGGAAAGCGGTCTTGAACTTCCCGCTCAAGCGCACCGCGAGCGCGTATTCCTTGCCCGCGGGCTTGAGGTCCTTCAGCACCGCCTCGCCGGACATCTGCGCGAGAAACGCCTCGGCTTGCGCAGCCTGCGTCGTGGACTTGATGAGCACCTTCTGCTGCAAGCCCTCGGCGGGAGTGCCGGTGAACGCGCCGGCAAACGCCATCAGCAGGTTGTCTATCTGAAATGTCGCGGCGTCCTCGACGAGCGCCGTCGGGTCGAGCGAGAGCACGCACGGCTGCTGTTCGACGCGCCCGCCGCGCCCACGCCAGCGCGAGACGAACGTGGGGTCGGCGACGACCTTGGCCTTGTCGAACTCGACGCCCCACGCCTTGAAGAGCTTGTCGAGCGTGGAGCCGCTCGGCGGGCCGCCGCCCATCATCGGGTTGCCGCCGCTCTGCTGCGCGTCAATCACGTTGATGGGGTCCACGAAGGCGATGAGCTTGCCGCCGCGCAGCACGAACTGGTCGAGCGCAAACTGCGCCGCGTCGCTGATGTCGCGCGGGTGGACGACGAGCAGCACCTTGATGTCGTCGTCAATCTTGTCGGCGGTCATCGGCACCTGCTTGACCTCGAAGTCGCGCTTGAGTTCGGAGATGAAGAGCCACGGCTCCGTGCCGCGCATCTGTCCCATGCGCATCATCATCGGGTTCATCGGCTGGCCGAACATCGGCAGCGCGGTCATCACGCCGATGACGGGCTTGGTGGTGTTGACGACGCGGGCGATGGCGCGGGAGAGGTCGTATTCGAGCAGCTTCTCGCGCTCGGGCGAGAGGAACGGGATGGCCACGACCTGATCGAGGCAGCGCACGGACAGGCCGAGGAAGATGCGCTCGCCGGAACCGATTTGCTGGCCTTCGACGCCGTCAATGTTCGCCGAGTCCTCCGCGTCGGAGTCGGGCTGCGGGTCGAGCTTCTCGACGGTGAGCTTGCCCTTCGCGAGCGAGCGATACTCGGAGAGGATGTCCTCGACGCGCGAGGCGTAGGTCTTGAGCGGCACGGGCATCGCGTTTTCGCCCTGCGTGCAGTAGAAGCGGATCTTCACCGGCGTATCGAGCTTGGCGAGCGACCTTTTCGTGCCGTCGGAAAGCGTGTAGAGCTTCTCGGCGGTGAGGTCGGCGCGGACCTTGGACGCGGAGACGATGACGTTGAGGCCGACAAGGATGACGAACATCGCCACGAGGCCGACCGCGGAGTAGAGCAGGGTTTCGAGTTTCTTGTTCATGTGCACGCCCTCAATGAATTCTCAATCAGACGCGGGCGCGGATGATTGAAACAACCACGGAACACCCGGAGCACACGGCATGGGCACCCAATCCGCCGCTGCTTCCGTGTATTCGGTGTGTTCCGTGGTGGTCATCCGTGTCCGTTTTCAAACGTGGCTTTCAAAGTCATGCCCGTAACCCGCGCAGGACGACCGCGGTCCCGAAGAGCGAGAATCCAATCACCGACAGGAAGAACATCAAGTCGCGCAGGTCCACCACGCCCTTCTGGAACCCGTCGAAGTGCGTCATCACGCTGAACGCCGCCACAAAGTCCACCAGCGTGGTCGAGCCGTTCATCACCTTCGTGATGAAGCCCGTCACCGGCGGCCAGCCCGCGAGGATCAGGAAGAAGCAGATGACCAGCGACATGATGAAGCTGATGACCTGGTTGCGCGTGAGCGCCGAGGTCAGGCTCGTGACCGCCAGATACGCGCCCGCCAGCAGCAAGCTGCCGAGGTAACCACCCCAAATCACTCCCATGTCCGGGCTGCCGAGGTGACGCACCGTCAGGACGACCGGGAACGTGAGCGCGAGAGCCAGCGCGAGGAACAGCCACGACGCGATGAACTTGCCGACGATGGCCTGCCACGGCGTGATGGGCAGGGTGAGCAGCAGTTCGAGCGTCCCCTGCCGGCGCTCCTCCGACCACAACCGCATTCCGACCGACGGCACGAGGAACAGATACAGCCACGGATGCCACACAAAGAACGAATCGCGCAGCGACGCCTCGCCCCGCTCGAAGAAGTAACCGATCATGAACGTGAAGAATCCCGTCAGCAGCAGGAAGATGACGATGAACACGTAGGCGACGGGCGACGCGAAATACGCGGCCAGCTCGCGCTTAGCGATGGTGCGGATGTGGCTCAGGGAGGTGCTCATGATTTCTTGGCGTCGGCGGTGTCGGAAAGCGTGATGCCTCGGAAAACCTCGTCGAGCCGGCCTTCCTCGGTGTGGAGTTCCTCGATGCGCCAGCCGGCGGCGGCCTCGGCCACGGCGCGCGCAAGGTCGCCGTTCACGGCGTTCGCCTTCGGGGCGACGCACACGGTCACACGGCCGCTTTCCTCCTTCACAATGGAAACCTTCCTCGCGCCGGGCAGCGCGTTGAGCCGCTGCGTGACGGCGGCGGCGGCGATGCCGTTGACGCGCAGGAGGACTGCGCCCGCCTGCTCCGAGCGGGCTTTGAGCTCAGCCGGCGTGCCGTTGGCGACGATGACGCCGCGGTCAATGATGATGGCGCGCGAGCACACGGCCTCGACTTCCTCGAGGATGTGCGTCGAGAAGATGATGGCCTTCTTCTCGCCCATCCGCCGGATGAGCTGGCGAACCTCGTGCTTCTGGTTCGGATCGAGGCCGTCGGTCGGTTCGTCGAGGATGAGAATTTCCGGGTCGTGGATGATGGACTGCGCGAAGCACGTGCGGTGGCGGTAGCCCTTGGAGAGCGTGTCCACGCTTTGGTGCAGCACATTCGTGAGGAAGCACATCTCGGCAACGCGCCGGATGGCGTTCTCCCGCGCTTCGCCGCGCAAGCCGCGGATTTCCGCCGCGAAGCCGAGGAACCCGTGCACGGTCATGTCGCTGTAGGCGGGCGCGTTCTCGGGCAGGTAGCCGATGAGTTTCTTGGCCTCGACGGGGCGCTCCACGATGTCATGTCCGCCGATGCTGGCGCGTCCGGCTGACGGCGGCAGGTAGCCGGTGAGCATCCGCATGGTGGTGGACTTGCCCGCGCCGTTCGGCCCGAGGAAGCCCAGCACTTCACCGCGCTCGACGGTGAAGGTGACGTTGTTGACCGCGACCTTCGGTCCGAACGACTTGCTCAGGTTTTCGACTTTGATCATGTCTCAATCTCCATCCGCCTGCGTGCCGGCCGGTGCCGCAGCGCCGCGGTGAACACCGGCCAAAATACTACGCCTGTCAAGGACGCTGCGCGTTAGACCACAAAGACGAGAAGTGTTCAAAAAAAAATGTCACCGCACAACTCGAAATCACGTCCGGTCACGGGAACGGGCGCATCTCACTTTCTTGCAAGCGACTCAGGCGTCGGAAACTGACAGAAAGAAGGAGGCAGAAAAGACTGGGGTCTGAGCCCATGTCAGGACTCATGAGGTTGGCAAACGAATGGGGACAAACGAATGCGCGGCCAAAGGAGTGGATGCGCCTTCCTTCGTTCACCTGCCGTCCGTGCTGCGCCGTTTGCCAGTCCTTCCTTTTTGCCCGCTTCTTTCTGTCAGTTCGTCCGTCCTTCCCCCTGTGCTGCAACAAACTGAGATGCGCCCCACGGGAACCGGACTGCGCCACGCGGCTGCGGCTCCGCGAAAAAGTAACTCCTGCACGGGCTTGAAAAGGCGCAAGGGCAGGACTTTAATCCAACGAGCGCACGAAACGCCCCACGGCATTAAGCAACGGACTCAAATTGAAGGAAGGATCCAAGTCGCTGAAGATGGTCGCCTGCGGCGGTTGCGGGGCGAAGAACTTCATCGCCAGCGACCTGCCGCCCTTCCAGACCACGCCTTGCAACAAGTGCGGGCACCCGGTCATGATCACCGTGCGTCTGCGGCAGTTCGAGCTGCGCGGCGTCATCGCCTCCGGCGGCATGGGCACGGTCTTCCGGTCGTGGGACACCATGCTGCACCGCGAAGTCGCCGTGAAGTTGATGAAGCCCGACCTGGCCACCGACCCGCAGCAGGTCGAGCAATTCGCCCGCGAGGCCCGCGCCTGCGCCGGCCTCAACCACACCAACATCATCCACATTTACACGTTCGACTCGCACGGAGCTTACAAATACCTCGTCATGGAACTGGCCGATTGCGGAACGCTCGACGGCCGGATCGAAAAGGACGGCCGCGTCGAGGAGCTCTACGTGCTGGATGTCGGCATCAAGATCGCCTACGCGCTCGACTCCGCGCTCAAGCACAACCTCCTGCACCTGGACATCAAGCCCGGCAACATCCTCTTCAACGCCGAGGGCGAGCCCAAGCTCGTGGACTTCGGCCTCGCGCAGGCGGCCGAGGCCGAGCGCAAGCCCGACGACGGCATCTTCGGCACGCCCTACTACATCGCGCCCGAGCGCATCCGTGACCAGCGCGAGGATTTCCGGTCGGACATGTATTCTCTGGCAGGCACGCTCTACCACGCGCTCACGGGTCGCGTGCCCTTCGAGGCGCCAAGCATCAACGAAGTTGCGATGGCGCACGTCACGCAGCCCCTCGTCCCACCCAACGAACTGCTCGAGGAAGTGACCGACAACACCAACGACGCCATCGTCTGCGCGATGGCCAAGAACCCCGACGAACGGTTCTGCGATTACGGCGAGTTTATCATGCATCTCGAGAAGGCGCGCAGCTACCTGCTCGTGCAAAGATACCGGCCCGGCCAATGAACCCAGCCGTGGTCACCGCATTGGCGCTCGCGTTCCCCGGCCTCGGCATTTGCGTCGCGCAAACTCCGCCGAAGCCGGACTCCACCGCGCCCACCAATGCCGCCGCGCCGCCGGTGAAGGAACTCGCGCCAGGCGTTTATCAAATCGGCAAGGTCCGCCTCGAACGCGCCACGCGCACCATCGCGTTCCCCGTCTGGCTCAACATGACCAACGGTCCCCTCGAATACTTGGTCGTCACCAAGGCGGGCAAAACCCACGAAAGCCTGCTCGCCACCGACACCGAGCCGTATCACATCCACGTCGCCATGCTGCTGCTCGGCGCGAAAGTCCCCCACAACCGCGCCACCAACGCGCCCGCCACCGGCCCCGCCAGCGCTTCCTCGCTCGCGCAATTTCGTGACAAGCCCCTTCCCGGCGAGGCGGTGTCCATCGAGGTCACTTGGAAGGCCAACGGCAAGGAACTCCGCAAGCGCATCGAGGAACTCGTCCTCGACACGAAGGCGAAAACGGCCATGACCCGCGGCGACTTCACGTTCACCGGTTCGCTCGTGTGGCAGGGCGCTTACGTCGCGCAACAGGAAGGCTCCATCCTGTCGCTCGTCACCGACCCCATCGCCATCTTCAACAATCCGCGCCCCGGCCGCGATGCCGACGACGCGTGGTCCGTGCTCACGAAGGAATCGCCCCCGCTCGACACGCCGGTGACGCTCACCGTCAAGCTCGCGCCGACGGCGCCGAAGTGACCGACTCGACCCGCAGCCACCAATGAGCTCTACCAGGCTTTTGAA
>Ga0233424_10001013_pt1 | contig 28545 bp, 31 predicted proteins | sample Watercolumn_Towu_FD_181011 | JGI IMG/M metagenome (GOLD analysis project Ga0233424, IMG submission 181011) | Freshwater microbial communities from Lake Towuti, South Sulawesi, Indonesia - Watercolumn_Towuti2014_125_MG | ecosystem: Environmental > Aquatic > Freshwater > Lake | place: Indonesia... | reverse complement strand
TTCGCCTCGCTTTCTGTGAGGTAGGTCGTGGGACCCATCCCTTCATCTGCCATGAGATATTCTCCTTAGCTTCCAGATTTGGAAGAACGCCGCGTGGGCGCCTTCCAGGCGATTATCCGTGCGGGCGCAAACCCGACGCGGATAGTTGGAGGCCCCGTCCCAAGGCCGATGACTGGACAAGACGCTCACGCGACCTCACCCATATTCTGTGCGACGGCTTCCTCCACCAGCCGCACCTCGGTTACTGAATCTTCGCCTGCGCGCCGCGCTGCCCTCTCCGCAGCGTCGCGCAATGTCTTGGCCGCAGAGATGCGCACCAGCACCGGCTGCGCGTCGACCAGCCGGTCGAGCATGGCCTTGGCTTGCGGCGTCCAGGCGAGTTCCCGCTCGATCCTGGCCGGCGTCGCCGCCACGGCATCCATCTGGCTCGACAGCGGCAGGATGTGGAACAGCGCGTCGAACAGCGCATTGCACACTTCCTGCACCAGCCAGGTCGCACCCGAATAGCCCATCACCGGCGTGCCCGTGTGGCGGCGGATGACCGCGCCGGGGAAGCTTGCCGGAATGTACATGCCGCGCGCGCCGCATTCGGCCATGTACATGCGCTCGTTATAGCTGCCGAACATCACCAGCGGCGGGTTGGTGCGGATCGCCTGACGCACCGCCTCGTTGTCGGGCTTCACCCCCGCCGTGCGGCTGAAGGCGAAATTGCACGGCAGCCCCATGTCGTGCTCGAGGAAATTGCGGATGCCGCGCGCATATGTCTCATTGGCATGGATGCCGAAGCTTGCGGTGCCGAAGAAATCCTGCGTGACCGAGCGCCACAGGTCCCAGAGCGGCTTGATCGTCGTGTGCTTCTCGCGATCGATGAACGGCTCGGGGTTGAGGCCTGTCAGCTCGCCCAGCTTGCGCAGGAACAGCGTGGTCGATTCCAGCCCGATCGGTGCCTGCAGATACGGGCGCTCCAGCGTCTCGCACAGGTTGCGGCCGAACTCGCGATACATGCAGATGTTCACTTCCGCATCGGCGAGCTTCTTCACATCGGCCAGATGGCTGCCCAGCGGGAAGACCATGTTGAGCTCGCAGCCGATGCCCTCGACCAGCCGCTGGATCTCGGCCAGGTCGCTCGGCATGTTGAACGTGCCGTAGATCGGGCCGATGATGTTGACCTTGGGCTTCACGCCTTCCTTGCGGGGCGCGAGCGGCTTGACCTTCTTGGGGCCGAACTCGGTCCACAGCCAGGTCAGCGCGCGGTCGGCGGCCTGCCACTGGTCCTCGTCGATCGTGCGCGGCAGGAAGCGGCGGATATTGGTGCCATTGGGGGTGACGCCGCCGCCGATCATCTCGGCGATCGAACCGGTGACGACCACCGCGGGAAGATCGGGGTCGAGCGTCTGCCAGGCGCGGCGCATCGCCGCTTCGGTGCCGGTCTTGCCCAGCTCTTCCTCGCCCAGCCCCGTGACGACAATGGGCAGCTCGTGCGGCGGCAGGGCGTCGGTATAGTGCAATACCGAGGTGACCGGCAGGTTCTCGCAGCCCACGGGACCGTCGATGATCACCTGCAGGCCCTTGATCGCGGTGAACGCATAGACCGCGCCCCAATAGCCGCCGGCCCGATCGTGATCGATGATGAGCGTCATGTGCCGACCGCCTCCTCGGACTTCGAGAGGCCCGCCATGCGCGCGGCATATTTCTTCTTGAACTCGGGCCGGTCGACCGGGGTGTCGCGCCAGATGCCGGCATTCTCTTCCTGGCCAACGCCATCGAAGAAGCTCTGCATCCGGTTGAACCGGTCCTGATTGGCGAGCGCGGCGTTGATGACGACCGCGAGCGAACCGGCGCCCGCCGGACCCATCAGCGGGCGCGCCGAGATGAGATTGGTGAAATAGAGCGCCGGGATCGCCTCGCTCTTGGCGTGCTGGACCACCGGGGTGGTGCCGATCGCCAGGTTCGGGCGATATTCCTCGACCGCGGCAATATCCTGTTCCAGGCTGGCGCGATACTGGATGCGCACGCCGCGCGCCTCGAGCCAGGCGCGGTCGGGTTCGGACCAGCGCGTCCTGGGGCAGGCGGTGCCGACATAGGGCACCTCCGCCCCGCTCTCGATCAGCAGCCGGGCGACCAGCAGTTCGGAGCCTTCATAGCCCGAAACGGTGATGCGGCCCTGGATCGGGCTGGCGGCGAGCGCCGCGCGGATCGCGGGCAGGAAGCGGTCCTTGGCGGCATCGACCCTGTCCTGCGCGATACCGCAGGCCGCGCCCACGGCATCGAGCCAGGCCGCCGTGCCATCGACGCCGACCGGCGCGGATCCGATCACCGGACGGCCCGCCGCCTCGAACTCGCGGATGCTGGCGGTGTAGAACGGATGGATCGCGGCGACCGCAGCACAATCGAGGGCGCTGTACAGCTCGCGCCATTCGCGGGTGGGAACGACCGGGCCGGCCGCGAGGCCCAGGGGCTCGAGCAATTGCCCGATGCCAACCGGGTCAGCGGGGAACATCTCACCCAGGAGAGTCACCGTCGGCCGGTCCGGTCGATGGCTGGGGCTGGCAACGGGCCCCTGTGAAGCTTCCTTACGGGCATAGGCGAGCATGGCGCCGGCCAGCACGTCCTTGGCCTCGGCATGCGTCGGCACGCCGAAACCGGGCACATCGATGCCGATAACGCGCACGCCGTTGATCGCCTTGGGCAAGCCCTGGAGCGGCACGCCCGAGGCGGTCGGCACGCACAGGTTGGTCACGACGATGGTGTCGTAGAGCGCGGGGTCCGCCATCTGGTGGACTGCGTCGCGAATATCCTCGTAGAGCTTCCCGGTGACCAGCGTCTCCGAGCTGAACGGCACATAGCCGACCGAGCGGCGCGCGCCGTAGAAATGCGAGGTGAAGGTCAGCCCATAGACGCAGCAGGCCGATCCCGACAGGATCGTCGCCGTGCGCCGCATCCGCAGGCCTACCCGGAGCGATCCGAAGGCCGGGCACATGCTTTGCGGCTGATCGTGCGGGCCTTGGGAAGGATCGGGGGGATAATCGGCGGCATAGCGCGCCAGAACCTCGCCCTTGCCCGCCTGCTCCGCCGCCGCGCGCATCGTGTCTTTCGACGCGCAGCCGCCCTCGACGGGAACCGCCGCAAGGTCGATCCAGTCAGGACTGCGTGGCGCGGGAAAGGCGGGGCTGTCGCTCATATCTGGTCGTACACCACTTCGAGCGAGGGCTTTTCCTCGAACACGCCGCCGCGCATGTCCGCCTGGGTCGCGGGGACCAGTTCGACATTGCCGCCGGTATCCTCGGGCTTGAACAGGCCGAGCAGCCCGTCCTGCGTGAGCGGGCGCGGATGGGTCGGCTGGGCATCGGCGACGTTGATCGCCAGTTCCTCGAACAGCGGCGCCCATTCGGTATCGGGGCGGCCGATGATCTGGTAATTGGCCGACTTGCGGCGGATATCCTCGTTCGCGGGGATCGAGGCGAGCACCGGAATGCCCACCGCTTCGGCAAAGGCCTGCGCCTCGCCGGTGCCGTCATCCTTGTTGATCAGGATGCCCGCGACGCCGACATTGCCGCCCATCTTGCCGAAATAGTCGACCGCCTTGCAGACATTGTTGGCGACATAGAGCGATTGCAGGTCGTTCGATCCGACCACGATCACCTTCTGGCACATGTCGCGCGCGATCGGCAGGCCGAAGCCGCCGCAGACCACGTCGCCGAGGAAATCGAGCAGCACGAAATCGAAGCCCCAGTCATGGAAGCCCAGCTTCTCGAGCAGTTCGAAGCCATGGATGATGCCGCGTCCGCCGCAGCCGCGTCCCACTTCGGGGCCGCCCAGTTCCATCGCGAACACGCCGTCGCGCTGGAAGCAGACATCCTCGATGCGCACCTCTTCGCCAGCGAGCTTCTTGGCGCTGCTGGTCTCGATGATGGTCGGGCAGGCCTTGCCGCCGAACAGCAGACTGGTGGTATCGGACTTGGGATCGCAGCCGATCAGCAGCACGCGCTTGCCCTGCTGCGCCATCATGTAGCTGAGGTTCGACAGGGCAAAGCTCTTGCCCGATCCACCCTTGCCATAGATGGCGATGATCTGCGTCTCCTTGGTGACCGGCCCCGTGGCGACGGGATCGGGTTCGTGCGCGGCTTCCTCGCGCAACGCGGTGACATCGGGACCAGAGTTTTCAAGCATCGTCATGCGCAAGCGCTCCAATCGAGTATCATCTTGAGGCAGGTGGGGTCGGTGAACGCTGTCGGATACGCAGCGGGCGCATCGGCGACCGGCTGGACATGACTGACCAGTCCCGAAAGGCTGAGCGCCCCGCTGGAGACCATCGCACGGATCGCGACCAGATCGTCCGGACCCCATTCGGCGGCGACGCGGATGCGCGCCTCGCGCATGAAGGCCGGGGGAAAGGTGAAGCTGAGCGGCTGCTGGTAGAAACCGGCGAGTGTCACTTCGCCCCGCTTCGTCAGGCGACCGATCAGCGTATCGAGCAAGCCCGAATCTCCGCTGACATCGCAGATGCTGCGATAGTCGCGGCGCTCGTCCGCGTCGGGATGGATCACGGCATAGCCATGGTCGCCCGCTGCGCGCTCGGCATCGATTTCCCAGACGGTGGGCGCGGGCGCGCCGCTGGCGATGGTGAGCCGCGCGAGCAATCGGCCGAGAATGCCATGGCCGACGATCAGGTCGGGGGCTTCGCCGCCCGCCATCGCGTGCAGCGCCGTAGCCGCGAGCGCGAACAGCACGCCATCGCTGCCCCAGCTCTCGTCGATCGGCAGCGCACGGGCCGAAGGCACCACCAGCCGCCGCGCCGATCCGCCGAACAGACCGCGCGCATCGGCAAAGCAGTTGGCACCAGGCACGAACACCCATTCACCGATCCGGCCACGGCATTCGCTGCCCGACTCGACGATGCGGCCGACCGATTCATAACCGGGGACCAGCGGATACCCCATGCCAGGAAAATTGGGCATCTTGCCGGTGAACAGCAGCTTTTCGGTGCCGGTGCTGATGCCGCTCCAGGCGATCTCGACCACGACATCGCCCGATTCGGGCGCGTTCAGCGCGAGGGGGCGAAGCGCAAGGCGATGCGGCGCTTCGAAAATGACGGCCATTGCCTGCACGTGCGCGCTCCCCTTGTTCTTGTGATCCGATCCCGGAGAGGGACCTTCCATCAAGGTGTCATCTTATATTAACGCCCTCTAGTGTCAATCTAGGTTTACAGCTTGAGGCGCATTAGTTCCGCGACGGAATGCGAGCGTTTTGCAACAAGGGGAGGTCAGGCCGTAGCGGCAATCACCCGCGTGACGATGGGCAGGCCGGTGCGGCGTTCGGTCCAGCGGGCAAAGCCTGCCTTGTCCAGCATCGCGCCGATCTCGTGCGGCGTGCGCGCGCGGCCCGAGCCCATCGCGAGCAGATAGAAGCCGAAATAGGCATCCGCCATCGCCTCTGCGCCCGGCGTCCCCGCCATCGGTTCTGCGATCAGCAGCGTGTCGCCGGGCTTCAGCGCGGCGCGCACCTTGGCGAGCAGGCTCTGCGCCAGATCGTCGTCATGATCGTGCAGGATGCGGACCAGCGTGATGAGATCATAGCCGGCGGGAATCGGGTCATTGCGGAAATCGCCGGGATGCGCCGTAACGCGCACGCCCGCCTCGCCCAGCTGGCGCGCGCCGATGGCGGTGACGGCGGGCAGATCGAACAGCCCGAATTCGAGCCCCGGAGCGGCTTTCGCCACCGCCGCGATGAACGCGCCCGCGCCGCCGCCGACATCGAGCATCCGCTGGTGCTGGCCGAAGCGCCAGGCGTGCACCACCTGATCGGCGACCATCGGCTGCGAAGCGGCCATCAGCTGCGAATAGGGCGAGACCGCCGCCTGATTCTCGCCCTCGCTGCCATCGCCCAGCGCATAGGGCCAGTAGCCGGCAAGCGCGCCCGGTTCGCTGCGCTCGCCGCGCAGCAGCGACAGTGGATCGGCCAGATCGGCATAGAGCAGGTGATGGTGGCGGATCATCGCGATCGCGCCCGGATTGCCGGTCAGCGCGACACCCTGCTCGCCGAGCATCCACAGATCGTCGCCGACACTTTCGATCACGCCCAGCGCCGCCGCCGCGCGCAGCAGCCTGTGGGTCGCATCCTCGCCCAGCCGCGCCCGCGCGCCGAGTTCGGCGGAGCTTGCCGCGCCCTGTTCCAGCCGCGCCACAATCCCGCCTTCGACACAGGCATAAAGCGTCTGCGAATAGGTGAACCCGGCGATGATATCGAACAGCCGCCGCGCGCGCACCCGCGATATTCCGCGCGCAAGAATCGAGCGTGAAGCCCAGGACTGGAAGGCGGGGTTTCCGATCATCCGGTTGCGCCAGCCGACCCAGCGCTGCTTGAACCCCGCCATGCTGGTCAGGCCGCCACGGCGGGGCTAGTTGCGGCAAAGGCGAGGATCATCTCGGCGATGCGATCGGGCGCCTCTTCATGCGCCAAATGTCCCAGATCGGGAATCACGGCAAGCTCGGCACCGGGGATCAGCCTGGCCGCGCGCTCGACCGAATCTGTGGGCACCATCGCATCGCGCCCGCCATGGATCAGCAGCGTGCGTCCGGTCAGCCCCGGCAGGCTGGCCGAGAGCGTCTCCAGGTCCCAGTTCGCCATCATCCCGATCGCGCCCGCGCAATGGTCCGATGTGCGGAACAGCCGGTGATAGAGGTCGATGCCCAGGTCATCGATGCGCGATCCGGTCGATTTCTTGAGGAAGCGCGCGACCTCGCCCCGGCTGCTTGCCATCTGGGCAAAGATCATCGCGGTGAACGGATTGACGAACAGCATCCGCGCGAGCGCCGGGAACAGCCGCGCGGCGAGCCCCGGGAACGGCATCAGCGCGGGCGTCAGGCCGATCAGCGTCGCATCCCAGCGTTCGTCCATCGCCAGCCGTGCGCCGATCGCTGCGCCCGCCGAATGCCCGACAATCACCGCCGGTGCGGGATGGCCGAGCTTCTTGAGCAGCTCGCCCAGCGCCTTCGCCATGCCCGGCAGGCTCTGCCCGCCCGAAATCCGCCCCCGGGTAAAGCCATGGCCCGGCATGTCGGGCGCGATCACCAAATAGTGCTTCGCCAGCAGCGGCAGCAGGTCGCGCCAGCTATGCGTCGCAGCACCCGTGCCATGGACCAGCAGCAACACCGGCGCATTCTCGGGCCCGGCGATCTGCACGTGCCAGTCGAGCATCGCGGTGCGCACGAAGCGGCTGTGCGCGCGGTTGGGCCAGTCCTGCCCCTCGACCTCCCAGCGAACCGAACTCATGATGCCTTCCCGAACTGCAGCGCGGATACCGCCTGCTCCACCCCCCGCGCATCGGCGCGCGGCAGCGCCAGATAGCGCGCGCGCATCGCGGCTGCAATCGCTGCGGCCTCGGGCTGGGGCCTTGCGGAGATATCGATGACCACGCCCTGCGTTCCCGATCCGGCAAAGCGCCGCGCCGCCGCCAGCGCATCCTCGCCCGCCTGGGCGCGACCCGGCTGGCCATGCTTGTCGATATTGCCCTTGCCATCGGTGAGCAGCGCGACGAACGGCGTGCGCCCGCGCGCGGCCTGAGTGTCGGCCAGTTCCGCAGCTGCGGCCAGCCCCAGCGCGAGCGGCGTGCCGCCCCCGCCGGGTAGCTCGCCCAGCACCTTCTTGGCGCGGGTGAGCGATCGCGTCGGCGGCAGCAGCAGTTCCGCGCTGGTGCCCCTGAAGGCGATCAGCGCCACCTGCGCGCGCTTGACATAGCTTTGCGCCAGCATCAGCTCGACCGCGCCCTTGGCCTCGGCCAGCCGCGCCAGTGCCGACGATCCCGAGGCATCGACCGCGAAGATGGTCAGCGCCTCGGCGCGCTCCTCGAACCGGCGGATACGCAAATCGCCCTTGCGGATGCGCAGCCGTTTCGGCGCGTCGGCCGCCTCCTGCTGGCGGCGGATTTCCTGCCAGGGCACCGCCGCGCGCAGCGTATCGATCAGCGCCAGCCTGGCCCCGCCGCGCGGCAGGCCGGGGCGCGCACCAAGCGGTTTCCCACGCAGCTGCGAGGCGCGCTTGCGCCCTGCCCCGCCTGCCCCTGTGGCACGGCGTGCGCTCCGCCCCTCGCCGATCCGCGCGAGCACGTCCTTGGGGATCGAAGCGAGTGCAGCGGCGAGGATGAGATCATCGAGCGCATCGGGATCATGCTGTTCCTGCTCGCTCTCGGCATCGCCGGGAGGCGGTTCGTCCTCGGCCTCGGGCGGCGGGGGCGGCGTATCGTCAGCCTTTTGCGGGATGCGCGTGGCGCGCGGACCCAGGATCGTGCGCGCGGCGAAGGCGAGGTCGTCTTCGGTGGCGTCATCGCGTCCGTTCCACTGCGCGTGCAGGCGGGTGGCGGTTAGCGCGAAGAGCAGCGCGCGCGCGGAGTCCACACCCAGAGCGAGCGAGAGATTGGCGAGGCTCGCAACAACCTTCCCCCCTCCGTTTGTCCCGAGCGTGTCGAGGGACGTATCGCAACCGTCCGAGATCACGTCCCTCGACTTCGCTCGGGACAAACGGGAAGGGTCATTGTCTTGGCTTTCGACTGACTTGGTTGACACAACCCCCTCGCACCAGAAGGCCACCCGCTCGGTCAGCGCCACCGGCGGCGCCTCGTCCTCGCCACCATCGTCGAGCAGCACCAGCGCGAAGCCAGCGCCCGCATCCATCGCCTGCGCGATCCGACCCGCGACCAGCGCGGACATCCGCTCGGCCATCGGCACGACCAGCAGGCCGCCCGCCGCCTCGTGCAGCAGTCCCGTCTGCTCGATCCGGTGACCCGCCGCCAGCGAGGCGGCGACATCGAGCCCGCCGCACAGCCGTTCCTCGTCGATATGCACCGGCACGCGGCGCACCGGACGGCCCTGGAAGGCGCCCATCAGCAGCGCCAGTGCCGCCTCGCGCTCTGGCCCCGCGCCACGCAGCCAGATGCCGCCCAGCCGGGCGGGCGCAGCGGCCAGCAACCGGGCCGCCGTCAGCGTGTCGGTCATCCGAAAAGCTCGGTCAGCGCCCGGTCGATGCGCGCGGTCGATCCCGTCTCGTCGAGCACGTCGCGGCGCAGCCGGTGGCGCAACGCCATCGGCGCGATCGCGCGCAGATGCTTGCGTTCGGCCGATTTCGCGCCCTCGAGCGCGGCATAGGCGCGGGCCGCGCGCATGAGCGTGAGTTCGCCGCGCAGGCCATCGGCCCCTACCGCGATGCACAGGCTGGCAGCATCCTGCAGCGTTTCATCGGGCATCGCGACCTTGGGCAGCGCCTTCTTGCCCTTGGCAATGCGCTTGACGATCTTGGCATCGGCCTCGGCCCAGTCTGCGGCGAATGCGGCGCCATCGCGTTCCTGCGCATCGCAGCGGCGCATGATCTCGATACGCTGTTCGATATCCTGCGGCGTCTTCACCTCGACCGACAGGCCGAACCGGTCGAGCAGCTGCGGGCGCAGTTCGCCCTCTTCCGGGTTGCCGCTGCCGATCAGCACGAATTTCGCCGGATGCCGGACCGACAGCCCCTCGCGCTCGACCAGGTTCTCGCCCGATTGCGCGACATCGAGGAGCAGGTCGACCAGATGGTCCTCGAGCAGATTGATCTCGTCGATATACAGGTATCCGCGATGCGCGCGGGCGAGCAGCCCCGGCTCGAACGCCTTCTCGCCACGCCCCAATGCGCGCTCGAGATCGAGCGCGCCGAGCACCCGGTCCTCGGTCGCGCCCAGCGGCAGGTCGACGAAGGGCACCGGCACCTTGGCGGTCTTGCGCGCGCCGCACTGGTCGGGGCAGCGATCCGCTTCCTCGGGCGCGCAATTGTAGCGGCACCCGGCAATCGCCACCATCGGCGGCAGCAGCGCGGACAGCGCTCGCGCGGCGGTGGACTTGCCCGTGCCGCGATCGCCGAACACCATCACCCCGCCAATGCGCGGATCGACCGCGCTGATCAGCAAGGCACGCTTCATTTCGTCCTGGCCGACGATGGCAGAAAAGGGAAAGGCCATGGCCCATGTCTAACACATCGGACGGCCATCACAAGCAAAGTGTCAGGCTAGGTTGACGGTTGTTACCAGAACGAAATCCTCCCCCAGCTTGCTGGGGGAGGATTGAAGAGGATGTCAGCGCGAGCTGGCCAGCCGCTTGCGCAGGGTTTCCAGCGCGGATTTCTTGATCTGGCAGACGCGCGCGGCGGTGATGCCGAGCACCAGGCCGATTTCGTCGAGGTTCATCTCCTCGATATAATGCAGCTGCAGGATGAGCTGCTCGCGCTCCTTGAGCGTGCCGATGCTGGCATTGAGCAGCTGCTTGAGATTGTCCGCCTCCATCCGCGTCTCGGCCGAATCCTCGCTATCGGCAAACCACATCGAATGTTCGGAATAGACCTCGTCCATCGATTCGAACTTCACGTCCTGCGCCGCGTCCGAGCGCATGCGGAACTCGGCCGCGTCCATGCCCATCGCAGCGGCCAGCTCGGCTTCGGTCGGATTGCGGCCCAGTTCGCGCACCAGCTTCTCGCTCGCCCGGCGCAGCTGCTTGCGGAAGTCCATCGCCGACCGGCACATGTTGCTGTTGGCGCGCAGATGATCGATCAGCGCGCCGCGGATCCGCATGCTGGCATAGGTGGCAAAGCCGTGCCCGCGATCCTCGTAATTGTTCGCCGCCTCGACCAGCGCGACCATGCCGATCTGGACCAGGTCCTCGATCTCTATCACCCCCGGTGCCATGCCGCGCACGTGCCAGGCGAGCTTGCGGACCAGCGGCAGATGCGCCTCGATCAGCTTGCCGGGCGGCACGGCGGCAGGCTTGCGGCCGTAGGTGATCGTCTCGATGGGAAGATGCTGCATGTCAGGTGTCCAGCTTCATGAGAATGTTCGGGATCGGCGTCTGCATCAGCCGCGCGAGAAGGAATGTTCGGCCTGGGGCGTGCGGTAGCCCGCCTGTCCGCCGACAGTGGCGACCACCTCGACCGGCTTGTCGTCGGGCAGTTCGCGGAACGAGAGCACCGGCGTATCGGGGAAGCGCGGGCGCAGGAGATCGGCGAGCGGCTTGCGCGCCTGGGGCGAGGTGACCAGCGCATAGTTGCGCTGTTCGAGCATCAGCGGACGCGCTGCCTGTTCGATCGCGCCCAGGATGCGCTGCGCCAGCCCCGGTTCGATCGGGAAGGCGGCGTCGCCTGCGACGCGCAGCGACTGGGCGAGCAGCGTTTCCAGCTCGGCATCGAGCGTCACCACCGGCAGCGGCAGGTTCACCGGCACCAGCGACTGGATGATGATCGACCCGATCCGCTGGCGCACGCCCTCGACGATCTGCGCCACGGTGGTGCCTTCGGCCGCCGCCTCGACCATCGCCGAACAGATGCGGCGGAAGTCCTTGAGCGGCACGCCCTCGCGCAGCAGCTCGCGGCAGACGGCAGAGATGGTGAACAGCGACAGCGGCTGCGGGGTGAGTCCCTCGACCAGCTGAGGCGAATTTTCCTTGAGCGTTTCGAGCAGCTTCTTGGTCTCGTCCATGCCGAACAGCTGCGCGGCGTTGAGGCGGACCATCTGGTTGAGATGCGTCGCCATGACGGTGGCAGCATCGACCACGGTATAGCCCGCGACGATCGCCTCGGCGCGCTTGTCGGCGCTGATCCACACCGCATCCATGCCGAAGGTCGGGTCCTTGCAGGCGCGGCCCTCGATCGGCGTGTCGATATCGCCGCTGTCGAGCGCGAGCAGGTCGTCGGGCCAGATCTCGTCCTCGGCGACGATCGTGCCGCCGATGGTGATGCGATAGCTGTTGGCGGGCAGCGCCATGTCGTCCTTGATGCGAACCAGCGGGATGACGAAGCCCAGTTCCTTCGAGATCTGCTTGCGGATGCCGGTGACGCGGCGCATCAGCGGCGCGTCGCGGCGCTCGTCGACCAGCGGCACCAGGCCGAAGCCGACATCGATGCCCAGCATCGCGCCATCGGACACGTCTTCCCATTCGATGGCATTGGGGTTTTCGGGCGCTGCGGGGGCGACATTCTCGACCACGGGCGGCTTGGGACGCGACAGCTTCCACGCGATGAAGCCGGCAGCGGCGGCAGCGGGCAGAATGATAAGATGCGGCATGCCGGGCAGCACGCCCATGATGCCCAGGATCACCGCGACCGGGGTCCAGGCCTTGGCAATGGCGAACTGGCCCGAGATCTGGCCGGGCAGGTCCTGCGCCGAGTTGACGCGGGTGACAATCGACGCGGCGGCGATCGACAGCAGCAGCGCGGGCACCTGCGCGACCAGCGCGTCGCCGATCGCCAGCATGGTATAGTTGGAGGCGGCTTCGGCAATGCCCAGGCCATGGCTTGCCATGCCCAGGATGATGCCGCCGACGATATTGACCACCAGGATCAGCACGCCCGCGACCGCGTCGCCCTTCACGAACTTGGACGCACCGTCCATCGACCCGTAGAAGTCGGCTTCGGTCGCGACTTCGGCGCGGCGGGCCTTGGCTTCCTCGGGCGTCATCAGGCCGGCGTTCAGGTCGGCATCGATCGCCATCTGCTTGCCGGGCATCGCATCCAGGGTGAAGCGCGCCGACACTTCGGACACGCGGCCCGCGCCCTTGGTGATGACGACCAGATTGATGATCATCAGGATGGCGAAGACGAAGATGCCGACGACATAGTCCCCGCCGATCAGCAGGCTGCCGAACGCCTCGATGACGTGACCTGCGGCCGCGCCGCCCTCATGCCCGTGCACCAGCACCACGCGGGTCGAGGCAACGTTGAGGCCGAGACGCAGCAGCGTCGCGAACAGCAGCACGGTGGGGAAGCTCGAGAAATCGAGCGGCTTGGTGACATTCAGCGCCACCATCAGCACCGCAAGGCTGATCATGATGTTGAAGATGAAGCCGATGTCGAGCACCATCGCGGGAACGGGCAGCACAAGGAACACCACCAGCAACAAGGTGGCGAGCGGCAGGATCGAGCCGCGCGACATGGCGAGGATATTGGCAAGCTTGCCGGAAGCAGGGTTCATCTAGGTCAGGCTCCCATCGCGGCGAGCAGCATGTAGGCCAGCCGCGCATTGTCGTTTCCGCCGATGCTGGCGGTCATTTCGGGTCGGGCGGCGCGCGCGCTGGCGAGCCGGACGTAATCGGCAGGCTGGACCTGCGGCAGATCATTGCCATCGCGCGGCAAGCGGCTGCCGCCGGCGGCTGCCGCCCCGCCGAGCTTGTCGGCAAAGCGGGTACGGATTTCGGCAAAGCTGCGCGGCGCGCCCGAGCGATCGTAGAAGATCGAGCGGTTGGCCCCGGCGGCGCGCGCGAACATCGGCGCTGCTGCGGCATCGGGATTGGCATCGTGCGCGGCGAGGAACTGGCGGGCGCCTTCGGGGCCCAGGAAATGCGCGAGATACAGGTCCACCGGCGCAGCGCTGCGGCCGAGCGAGGATTCGAGATACTGGCGGTTGTCGGATGCGAATTCGCCCGCCATCAGCGCGGCAATTTCGGGATTCTTGCGCAGCGCGAGGATCGACTGACGGGTCTGAGGATCGTCGACACGGTAGCGGCCGCGCCCGTCGCGCTGAATGGCGTTGGCGGCCCAGTCCAGCCCGTGCTTGTATCCGTGCTTCTCGACAACGCCGAGCCAGCTCTGGTCGATGAACTGGTACAGGCCGGTCGCCGACGAGGTTCCCGCCTTGGCGTTGGGGTTGAGCCCGCTTTCGATGCGCGCCTGGCCCATGAGATAGTCGAAATCCACGCCCGTGCGCTGCGCAGACGCGGCAATCGCGCGGGTGACGCGATCTCCTGCATTGCTGACACTGCCAAGATACGAGGACAAAACGGCTCTCCAGAGTTATTGGAGACGTTCACAGCAAAAGCTGTGCCAATTTGGGGATGTTGCCGCCCTTGCCCGCAGCTGCCGTCGATCCTCTCCCCTCCCGCTTGCAGGAGGGGCAGGTTCAGCCTGCTGAACCGGGGTGGGATAGGAGCACGACCGGTGGCGCTAGCCCACCCCGCACTTCAGGCACCCTCCTGCACGCGGGAGGGGAGAGGCGATGCGCGTCATGGCAGATTCGCTCGAACGGAAAGCCCTCCCCCTCGATGGGGGAGGATTTCGTACAGCGCACAAACAAAAAGCCCCCCGCCCGCTGGGGGCGAAGGGCCGAATGGAGGTCTTTCGGGGAGAGTATCAGCGCCGGGCGGGGCGGCCTGTATAGGTCGCGACCGTCTGTTCGCCCTGGATCGCGGCGACGCGGCGCTCGACATGGTCGCGCAGGAAGCGCAGGCGCTGCGCGGCAGCGGCATTGTACTTCATCAGCGTTTCCAGCTGGCTGCGGGTGCTGGCATCGGCGCGCAGCACACCCTGGGTGCGCAGGGCATCGGTGATCCCGCCCAGATCGCGGGTGTGCGCGATCATGGCTTCGGTGTCTCCGGCGTCCAGCGCGGCGATCAGCGCGGTTTGCGTGTCCGCAAAGCGCTCAAGCAGTTCGCCCTGCATCAGTTGAGCGATGCGCCGAGGTCGAGTTCGATCATCTTGGCGGCAAGCTTTTCCGCGTCGATGACATAGCTGCCATTGGCCAGCGCATCGCGGATCGCGGCGACGCGGCCTTCGTCGATCGGCGCAGAGGCCGATGCGGTCTGCAGAAAGCTGCTCACCGACACCGCTTCACGCAGGGTATTGTCGGTCGCAGCCGTGGCCGCGCTCGCGCCAACGGTCTTTTCTGTGCTGCCGCCCTTGCGGGTCGCACCGACGATCGGGCTGCCATAGGCATTAATGCGGGACATGGTGTAAAGACCTCGTTCTAGCATGACTTACGTCCTTTAACGGCCTTGGCAGCGGTTGCTTAAGGCGATTTTTTGACAAAGGGTTAACGCGATCTTGCTCGCGCTGGTAAACGGCTCAGTTACTGAGGATCGTGGCGCGGCCCGGTTCGACGATGCGCACGAATATGGGCTTGCCCCTGGGATCGTCGCGCACCGGAATGACCTCGCCGACGCGTCCGTCCTTGTCGGCGATCATCACGCGCGAAAGCGAGAACATCGGCCGGTCGACGGTGAGCAGGATCGGCTCGCCGCGCTTGACGGCCTCGGCGCCCTGCCCTGCCAACGCCCTGGCCTGACCCGGACGCGGGGCGACGGCCTGCTCGCGCTCGGCGGCCAGATCGAGCGGCACGCGGATGCGCCAGCCGAGCGCGGGGCAGCGCACGGCGGCTGCGCCCAGATCAGGTCCGGTGACCTCCAGCGCAACCGGGCAGGCCTTGAGCTTGAGCCGACGATCCACCGGCGCGCGCGCGCCGCCAGGCTCGCCGATGCCAGCGCCCATGGTCGCGGCAACCAGCACGTCGATCTCGTTCAGATCCTGGATGGCTTGCGCCTGTGCCTGGACGCTCGCCGAGGATGCCAGCAGGGGCGCGGCAAGGCCTAGCGCCAGAAATGTTTTGCGATCGGGCATGAACGGTCCTTTGATGACTGTGCCTCGATCACAGCAAGGTCCGTGCCAGAAACTCAGCGCTCGGCCGCATCGCGGGCGCGGATCGTGATGAGCACGGTTCCGCCCGCTGCCGTCTCCCCTTCGCCAGGTCGCGCCAGGTCCGGTAGCATCGCACCATCGCCGACGCCCTGTTCGGCCAGGACGCGCATGATCGCCGCCGTCCGCGCCGCCGCCAGTTCCCAGCGATCAAGCCGCGAGCTGCGGTTGGCCGCCACCACGGGAACGGCAATGGCGAATTCCGCCTGCCGATTCTTGCCGCCAAGCGCGGCAACCGCCTGCCTGCCCCCTGCCGTCAGCCGCGCCTCCTGAGGTTCGAACAGGGTGGTCAGCTTCAACCGGACCTGCTGCGCGCGCGCGGCCCTGTCCTGGCCGAAGCTTTCCGAAAACGCGTCGGCCACGGCGGGATGACGATCGCCGACGCTGGCGATCATCGCCATCACGCCGGTCATGATCAGCGCAAGGTCCAGAAACGACAATGTGGTGCGCTGTGCCGGCGTCATATATGTTCCACCGGACGCGGCGGCTGCGCCTCCGCCTCTTCCTTGCGCTTCTGTGCGGCGGCGATGTCGGCATATTCGCGTCGGCCGATATCCACCAGGCGTCGTGCGGCATCCTCTTCCCAGTGGATCTGTTCGCCGGCGATGCGCGCCAGGCGCTGCGCGATCGGGCCCGCGATCACGTTGGCGAGCACCAGTCCATATAAGGTGGTGAGCAATGCGACCGCCATCGCGCGGCCGATCGAGGCGGCATCGCTGACATTGCCGAACAGCAGGATCAGCCCGATGACGGTGCCGAGCATGCCCATGGCGGGCGCGCAATCGGCGACATTTTCCCAGAAGCGCACCATCGCGGTCAGGCGCGCGCGGCGCTGCGCCGCCAGCCGGACGATCGCAGCCTGAAAGCCGTCGAGCGACCGGTGGTTGGCCATCGCGTCGGCGGCGGCAGACACGAACGCCCCGCCCGACTTCACGCGGTCGGCGCAACTGATGCCGCGGCTTTCGACCATATGCTCGATGCGCAGGACCGCGCGATAGCCGTCATCGGCCTGTTCCTGCACCTTCAGCCACAGTTCGCGGCGCAATGCGGAAAAGCCGCTCAGCGCAGCCGACGTACCGTTCTGTGCCCAGGCGACGGCAAAGCTGGTGCCCACCACGCCCAGCAGCGCGGCGGGATCGATAAAGGCGGCAATCGACATCGCGTATCCGTTCAAACCCCCGATTGCCCCCGGCACAGCGGCAGAAAATTGCCGCCTGACTGGCAGATAATTGCCACCCCCTCCACGGATCGTTGACGCATGACCAGGGGCCATCCCGTCCGGAACCGCGGATTTCCGGCATTTCCATCAATTGGCACAGGCTTTGCTTCTCCCTTGGGCGACGCACTCTGTCCATCGCTTAGGACGGCAGATGCAGCCACAGTTTAAGAGGAATGGTCCCATGGGGGCAGACAGGCTTTTCGGAATGCACGGCACGGCGCTGCAGCTGCGATCGCAGCGGCTGTCGATGCTGGCATCGAACATCGCCAATGCCGGAACGCCCGGATACAAGGCGCGCGACCTGGACTTCGACAAGGCCATGCAGCGCGTGCAGAGCGGCGACACGCTCGACGCGGCGCTCGGCGAGAATGCGGGCTATCGCATTCCGCTGCAGCCCTCGATGGACGGCAACACCGTCGAGCTGTCGACCGAGCAGACGCTGTTTGCCGAAAACGCCATCGGCTATTCCACCACGCTTTCCTTCCTCGAGGGCCGCGTCGCGACGCTGACCCGCGCGATCAAGGGAGAATAAGCCATGCCCGGTCCCATGAGCGTCTTCGACATTTCGGGCCGCGCCATGTCGGCCCAGCTGTCGCGACTGAACACCACCGCATCGAACCTGGCCAATGCCCGCACCACCTATGCGAGCGAGAAAGAGGCCTATCGCGCGATCAAGCCGGTGTTCAAGACCATCGAGGAACGCCCCGGGGTCGCCACCGTCCAGGTCGAAAAGGTCGTCCAGTCGGACATCAAGCCGGTCAAGCGGCACGACCCCACCAATCCGCTCGCCGATGACGAGGGCTATGTCTGGGATGCCGGGGTCGATGAGACCGCCGAGCTGATCGATATGCTCGAGACCGCCCGGCAATATCAGAACAACGTGCAGGTGATGCAGACCGCCAAGTCGCTGATCCTCGATACCGTGAGGATGGGCAAATGACGACCGTCACCAATGACTTCGTTTCGCAATACCAGAAGCAGACCGCGAGCGTCCCGAGCGCGAACAGCAAGGAATCGCTGGGCCAGGCCTCGTTTCTGAAGCTGATGACCGCGCAGCTCAAGTTCCAGGATCCGTTCAAGCCGGTCGAGAACAAGGACATGGTCGCGCAGATGGCGCAGTTCAGCCAGGTCGCGGGCATTTCCGAGATGAACGCGTCGCTGAAGGCCATTGCCGGCTCGTTCGGCACCTCGCGCCTCGCTGAAGCCGCCAATTTCATCGGCCGGTCGGTGCTGCAGGATGGCGACACCGCCTATGCCGATGCGCAGGGCCGCTATTCCGGCGAGTTCAACCTGGCCAATGCGGCGAGCAACGTCTCGCTCGAATGGCTCGATAGTGCGGGCAATGTCGTCCACACCCAGGAGATGGGCAATCTGCCCGCGGGCCGCATCCCTTTCCAGCTCGTCAGCGAGGACGACCAGGGCAACCCGGCCGATATCGGCCCGCTCAAGGTGCGCATCAAGGGCGCCGCCGCCTCCACCGTTTCGACCTGGCTGCCGGTGACGGCGGTCGAATCCAGCAGCACGGGTGCCGACGCCCTGCTGGTGACCCCCGCCGGTTCGTTTTCCGCCAGCAGCGCCAGGCGCATCACCTGAGCTGCCCGATCCACCCACCCAGAACGACCCGATTTCACTGACCAAGTTTCACTGAGGAGTAAGCCCAAATGTCCTTCATCACCTCGCTCAGCGGCCTCAAGGCAGCGCAGACCGATCTTGCGACGGTCTCGAACAACATCGCCAACTCGAGCTCGACCGGCTTCAAGAAGAGCAAGGCCACCTTTGGTGACCTGTTCGCCTCCGCCCCGACGCAGAGCACCAAGTCTGTCGCCGGCCAGGGCGTTCGCCTGACCGGCATCGTCCAGCAGTTCACGCAAGGCTCGCTCAACTCGACCGACCGCACGCTCGACCTCGCCATCGCGGGCGACGGCTTCTTCATCGTCGAAGGTTCCTCGCCCCGCCAGGCACAGAGCTTCACCCGCAACGGCAATTTCTTCGTCAACGTCAACCGCGAGGTGGTCGACAATATCGGCAACCGCGTGCAGATGCTGCCCGTCGATGCCAATGGCCGCGTGACCTCGACCAACCAGGCCGACCTTTTCGACTTCGTGCTGCCGCAGAACGATCCCGCCGATCCCAATGCGGTGCTTTCGAACATCACGATCAGCGACGAGGGCGTGGTCAGCGCCACCTTCTCCAACGGCACCCAGACGCGCATCGGCGCGGTGGCGATGGCGAGCTTCGCTGCCGCCGAAGGCCTTCGCCCGATCGGCGATGCGCACTGGCAGTCGACCGGCGTGTCGGGCACCCCGCTGATCAACCAGGCCGGCAACGGCCCGCTCGGCACGGTCCGCTCGGGAACGCTCGAAGCGGCGAATATCGACCTGACCGAAGAGCTGGTCTCGCTGATCGCGGCGCAGCGCAACTTCCAGGCGAACGCCCAGGCGCTCGAAACCGCGAACACGCTGACCCAGACGATCGTCAATCTGCAGACCTGATGATCCGCGCTTAACCCTTTCGTAATCCGCAACACCAAGGTGCCCTGACATGGACAAGATGATCCACATCAACCTGAAAGCCATGCAGGGCATCATGAATCGCCAGACGGCGATCGCCAACAACATGGCGAATGCGGACACGACCGGGTTTCGCGCCGAGATTGTCAACGCCCGCGCGCTTTATGTGCAGGGCAATGGCCTCGCCAGCCGCGCCTCGACCAGCGAAGCGGTGGTCGGCGCGGACATGCATGGCGGCACCGTGGAAACCACCGGCGGTCCGCTCGATGTCGCGATGAACGGCGATGCACTGCTCGGCGTGCAGGCGGCCGATGGGGCCGAGGCCTATACGCGGCGCGGCGACCTGACGGTCAACGAAAGCGGACTGCTGACCACCGGCGACGGCTTTCCCGTGCTGGGCCAAGGCGGCCCGATCACCCTGCCGCCCGCCGACAAGATCAGCATTTCGGGCGATGGCACGATCTCGATCGTGCCGCGGGGCGGCGACGCCAACCAGCCGCCGGTCGAGGTCGGCAAGCTCAAGCTGGTCAGCCCCCAGGGCAGCGAGATCAAGAAGGGCAAGGACGGCCTGTTCCGCGTGCCCGGCGATGGCGCGCTGCCCGAAGATCCCGATGCGACGGTGACCACCGGCGCGCTCGAGGGATCGAATGTGAACATGACCCAGGCGCTGGTCGACATGATCGAGGCCAGCCGCGCCTGGGAAACCCAGGTCAAGATGCTGACCACGGCGCAGGAAATGGACGATGGCGGCGCATCCATCATGCGGATGCCCGGCTGAGCCTGACGAACGGAGATTGAAGAGATGAGCAACGGAGCCCTTCAGGTCGCCCGTACCGGGCTGGACGCGCAGAACACCAAGATGCGCGTCATCGCCAACAACCTGGCGAACGTCAACACCACCGGTTTCAAGCGCGACCGCGCCAATTTCGAGACGCTGGCCTATCAGCAGCAGATCGCCGCCGGCGCGCGCGCCGATGCGCAGAACCAGTTCGCCACCGGGCTTTCGGTCGGCACCGGGGTCAAGCTGACCAGCACGAGCCGCATTGACACGCAGGGCAGCGCCCAGATCACCGAGAATTCGCTCGACCTGATGATCGAGGGCGCGGGCTATTTCCAGGTGCAGATGCCCGACGGCACCAACGCCTATACCCGCGCGGGCAATTTCAACCTGACCGCCGAAGGCCAGGTCGTCACCCCCGAAGGCCTGCCGCTGGTGCCCAATATCCAGGTGCCACAGGGCGTGACCAGCATCACCATCGGCAAGGACGGCACCGTTTCGGCCACCATCGACGGTCAGGCCGAAGCCAATGAGCTGGGCCAGATCGAGCTCGCCAGCTTCGTCAATCCGGCGGGCCTCAAGTCGCTCGGCGCCAACCTGCTCGGCGAAACCGCTGCCAGCGGCGCGCCGATCGTCGGCCAGGCCGGGCTCGAAGGCCGCGGCACGCTGCGCCAGGGCGCGCTCGAAGGATCGAACGTCAACATCGTCGAGGAGCTGGTCGACATGATCGAGACCCAGCGCGCCTATGAGGTGAATTCCAAGATGATCAAGGCGACCGACGAAATGCTCCAGTTCGCCAACCAGCAGATGGGTTGAGGGTAGATGATGTCTACCGCTCCGCTCCGCAATGTTCTGGCTGCAGCGCTCGTTGTCGCGCTGTGCGCGTCGAGCCCTGCTCTTGCGAAGAAGAAGAAGCAGCCGATCCAGCCCGATCCCGAATATGCGCCGACCTTGTCGATGCCGCGTCCGGCCCCGGCCGTGCCCAATGGTGCGATCTTCCAGGCGAGCAACGGCTATTCGGCGCTGACCAACGGCGCGCGCGCGGCGATGGTCGGCGACGTGCTGACCATCGCGCTGGTCGAGCGCACTCAGGCGGTCAAGTCGAACGGCGCGAATACCGATCGCACCGGCAGCATCGGCCTCACCCCGCCGACCACCGGCCCGCTCAGCTTCTTCAACCCGTCCGATGTGTCGGCTGGCGGCAATACCAGCTTCCAGGGCACGGGCACCGCGCAGCAGTCCAACTCGCTGCAGGGCCAGGTCACGGTCACCGTGGCCGAGGTCTATCCCAACGGCACCATGCTGGTGCGCGGCGAGAAGCTGATGAGCCTCAACCGCGGCGCCGAGCATATCCGCTTCAGCGGCATCGTTCGCCAGATCGATGTCGGCCAGGACAATGTCATCCCCTCCTCGCGCGTCGCCAATGCGCAGATCATCTATGGCGGCACCGGCGAGATCGCGCGCGCCAGCCAGAAGGGCTGGTTGCAGCGCTTCTTCGAAATTCTCAGCCCGTTCTGAAGGCACTTTGACATGACCCTATCCTCCCCCCTTCGCCTCCTTGCCGCGCTGATGCTGGCGATGCTCGCCGCCATGCAGCCGGCGCACGCCGAACGGATCAAGGATCTGGGCGGCTTTCAGGGCCTGCGCGCGAACCAGCTCACCGGCTACGGCATCGTCGTTGGCCTCGCAGGCACGGGCGACGATGCGCTGGAATATGCGACCGTCGGGATGCGCGGGGTCACCAACCGCTTCGGCCTGACGCTGCCGCCGGGCATCAACCCCGCCACCAAGAACGCTGCCGCCGTGCTCGTCACCGCAGAGCTGCCGCCGATGGCCAAGCCCGGTCAGCGGCTCGACGTCACCGTCTCCGCGCTCGGCCGCGCCAAGTCGCTGCGCGGCGGCACGCTGATCATGATGCCGCTGCTGGGTGCCGACGGGCAGATCTATGCCATGGCGCAGGGCAATCTGGCCGTGGGCGGACTGGGCGTCAGCGGTGCCGACGGATCGAGCACCGTCGTCAACATTCCCTCGGTCGGCCGAATCGCGGGCGGTGCGACGGTCGAACGCGCGGTCGATACCGGCTTCGACCAGAGCCCCTACCTCATGTTCAACCTGGCCGATGCCGATCTCACCACCGCGATGCGGGTCGCCGACGCGATCAACAGCCAGTTCGGCTATGCGCTCGCGGTCGCCAATGACGCCGTATCGGTGCGCATCGCCGCGCCCGTCACCGCGCAGGAACGGGTCCAGATGATGTCCCGAATCGAGAATATTCCGGTCACCCCGGCAGAAGCTGCCGCGAAAGTAATTGTTAACGCGCGCACGGGTACGGTCGTTATCAATGGCGCGGTACGGATCGGGCCGGCGGCGGTGAGCCATGGCAAGCTGACCGTGAAGGTGCAGGAAGCACCCACTGTCGTGCAGCCCGCGCCGTTCAGCCAGGGCCAGACCGCGGTCGAACAGCGCAGCCAGGTAGAGATCGAGGAACAGACCAACCCGGCATTCGAAATCACGAAAGGTGCCAACTTGTCCGAGATTGTCGAAACGATCAATGCCATCGGCGCCTCGCCGAGCGATCTCGCCGCGATCCTGGAAGCGTTGAAGCAGTCCGGCTCGCTCAAGGCGGAGCTCGTGATCCTGTGACCGTCATGCCCGCCTCTGCCGCCTTCCCGCTTGCGCGCACCAGCGCGGCGCTGCCGCTCGACAAGCAGGCCAAAGCCGCCGCGTCCGCTGCCAGCGGCGCGCAAGGTCCCGCGCCGGGCAGGAGCGAAGCCGAAACGGCCGAGCTGCGCAAGGCGGCGCAGTCGTTCGAGGCGATCTTCCTGCGCCAGATGATCGGTGCGATGCGCAGCGCCACCGATGGCGACACGTTGCTCGGGTCTTCGGCCACCGACCAGTTCCGCGACCTGATGGATGCGCGCGTCGCCGAGGACATGGCGGGCAAGCAGAGCTTCGGCATTGCCGACATGGTGCTCAAGCAGTTCGGGATCGATAAGCCATGAGCAACCTGCTGAACATCGGCCGATCGGGCCTGCGCGCGTTCTCGCGCTCGATGGATGCGGTGTCGCACAACATCGCCAATGCCGAAAATCCGGATTATGTGCGCCGTAGCGTGCAGATGAGCGATGCCACCGTGTCGAGCGCGCTCAACCCCGCCTATCTGTCGCAGACCGGCCTCAACGGCGTGCGGGTGGCACAGACGGTGCGCGCATCGGACGAGTTCATCGAGGCGCAGGTCCGCCAGAGCGGCGCCGCGCGCATCCGCGCCGAGACCCAGGTCACCTGGATGGAGCGGATCGAGACCAATCTCGACAATGCCGGATCGAATGTCGGCAGCCGGCTCAACACCTTTTTCAGCCGCGCCGAAGAGGTGGCGGCCGCGCCGTTCGACAATTCGCTCAAGCTCACCCTGCTCAGCGAGCTCGACGCGGTGGTCGATGCCTTCCGCCGCACCGCCAGCAACATGACGCTGACCGCGCAGCAGGTCAGCCAGGCCGCGACGCAGGAAGCCAACACGCTCAACGCCGCGCTCGAGAATCTCAACAAGATCAACCTCGACATCACCCGCACCAAGGAAGGCACCGATGCGCATGCCGGCCTGCTCGATGCGCGCGATGCGATGCTGGCGACGATTTCCGAAAAGCTGAACGCGACGATCAGCCTGGCCCCCAATGGTACCGCGACGCTCACCTATGGCGGACAGCAGCTGGCGGGTGTCAACTTCTTCGCCACCGTGACCTCATCGTCCAATGCCGATGGCAGCCTGGCGTTGCAGGTCAATGGCGTTGCAGTCCCCGTGCCGAGCGAGGGATCGCTGGCCGGGCTCAGCCGCTCGGGCGCGACTGCGCAGGGACGGCTCAACGATCTGACCGCGCTGGCGCAGCAGCTGGTCACCGATATCAACGCCTGGCAGGCCCAGGGCCGCACGCTGGGGGGAGCCGCCGGAGCCCCGCTGCTGACCATGCCGGGCGATGCCTCGACGCTCGCGGTGACGACGCGCGACATTAATCAGCTCGCAATCGCCGGCGCCGATGGAACGCCCAACGGCAATCTGCTGGCACTGCCCGCCCTGCGCACCACGGCGGGCGTCGAGACGCAATGGAACAATTTCATGGCCGGCTTTGCCACCAGCCTTGCGTCAGTGCGCAGCGAATCCGATGCCGCGACCGCGCTCGACGAAGGCGCACGCCGCCGCCGCGATGCGATGTCGGGGGTCGATCTCGACCGCGAGGCCGCCGATCTCATCCGGCTGCAACAGGCCTATGAAGCGTCGGCCCGGGTGATCCAGGTTGCGCGCGAGACCATGCAATCCATCCTGAACATCTTCTAACGCGACAAGGCACGACATCATGGTCCAATCCGTCAACCGCTATCGCGCACCCCAGGATGTCACCCGGCAGGTGCGGCTGAGCCAGCAGATCGCCGATCAGCAGGCGCTGGTCAGCGGCGAGAGCCGCATCGCCCGGCCCTCGAACGATCCCAAGGCCTGGCTCGAGTCCTCGAACATCTCGCGCTTCCAGTCGGACGAAGCCGCCTGGGTCAACAATCTTGGCCGCGCCGACACGCGCGCCAACCAGGCCGAGGCGAGCCTCAACACCATCGTGAGCGGGCTCATCCGCACGCGCGAGCTGCTGCTGCTGGCCAATACCGGCACGATCAGCACGGCCGACCCCGAAGTGCTCGCGCTCGAGGTCGAGGGGATCAACGCCGATTTCAACGATGCGCTGGGCCAGCGCGACAATTTCGGCGGGCAGCTGTTCGGCAACGGGCCGGTCATCCGCATTCCGATGGGCGATGCCCGCTTCGTCGTGTCTGCGCCCAATCTGGACGAGGTCCAGGCGAATATCGATGTCGACGGGGGCGCTGGCGGAGCCACGCGCAGCCTGGAACAGATCATGACCGATACCGCCGCCGCGATCCGCGACAACACGGCCACCGGCCAGGCCGCCCGAAATGCGCAGCTGACCGCGCTCGACGGCGCGATCGACCGCATGACCCAGCTGCTGACCCGCCAGGGTGTGGTGAAGAATTCCATCGAATCGGCGCGCGAGGAGCTGGAGCAGAGCAAGCTGTCGCTGGCCTCGCGCAAATCGGAACTGGTCGATGCGAATGTCGCCGAGGCCCTGACCCGGATCCAGACGTTGCTGACCAACCTGCAGGCCACCCAGGCCGTCTATGCCAAGGTCTCGCAACAGTCGCTGCTCGACTTCCTGCGCTGATGATCCACCGGGTTAACGCCAACGCCCGCGCTGTTAACCCTGTTTTGCGCTTAACCACGATCGTCAAAAGCCGTTCTACGATCTGAACGGGCCGGTTTTTCAGCCCGCATTGCGCCACCGTCCGGTGGGCAATTATCACGATCAAGGGAACCGCGATGTTCGCAGCAATTGGCTTTGTCGTCCTGATCGCCATGGTGTTCGGCGGGTTCATTCTCGCCGGGGGCAGCATGGGCGTCATTCTGCACGCCCTGCCGCTGGAAATGATGATCATCGGCGGCGCGGCTGCAGGCTCGATGCTGATCGGCAATTCGGGCGCGCACATCAAGGCGATCGGCGGCGGCGTCAAGACCGCGTTCAAGGGTGCCAAGTACAAGAAGCAGGATTTTCTCGACTGCATCTTCCTGGTGTCCAAGCTGATGAAGATGCTGCGCACCGAAGGCCCGGTGGCGCTCGAGCCGCATATCGAGGACCCCAAGAGCTCCTCGGTCTTTTCGGAATATCCCACGCTGCTCAAGGATACGACGCTGATCCATCTGATCTGCGATTCGCTGCGCCTCGTCGTCGTCTCGTCGGGCCAGCTCGATCCGCATGCGGTGGAGGATGTCGTCGATCAGGCGATCAAGACGCATCACCACGAGGCGGTCGGCCCCGCCGACGGCCTGCAGAACCTCGCGGATGCCTTGCCCGCGCTCGGGATCGTCGCGGCCGTTCTCGGGATCGTCAAGACCATGGGCTCGATCGACAAGCCGCCGGCCATCCTGGGCGAAATGATCGGTTCGGCACTGGTCGGTACGTTCCTCGGGATTTTTCTCGCTTATGGTCTGGTCGGTCCGCTGGCCAACCGCTGCAAGCAGGTGATCGAGGCCGATGGCGCGATGTATCACGTTGCCAAACAGATCATCATCGCATCGCTCCACGGCCATCCGCAGCCGCTGGTGATCGAGGCTGCACGCTCGAGCCTGGGTCACGCCAACCAGCCGACCTTTGCCGACGTGTTCGACGGCATGCGGGGCCGCTAAGCCATGGCCAAGCGCAAGCCCGATCCGGTGGAGAATGTCCGCCCGATCATCGTCAAGAAGATCATCGAGGAAGGCCATGGCGGCCATCATGGCGGCGCCTGGAAGGTGGCCTATGCTGACTTCGTGACGGCAATGATGGCCTTCTTCCTGCTGATGTGGCTGCTCGGCGCGACCGAGGAAAAGGACCGCAAGGCAATTGCCGACTATTTCGCGCCGACCATCGTCGAGCTGAAATCGGGCAGCGCCGGCTCCAACGGCCTGTTCGGCGGGGAATCGATCGTCGGGCGCGACGATTATCCCAACCGCGCCGGCCAGACTGGAACGCGGACGATCACCATTCCGCAGGATGCCACCGGGACCGCCGATGATGCCGGCAAGAGCCCCTATAGCAACATGACCGAAGAGCAGCGGGCGGCGATGCGGAAGGCGCAGCAGCTGGCCGAGAAGGAACAGTTCGAGAAGCTCAAGAAGCAGCTCGAGGAGCGGCTAGGCGGCAGCGAGCAGCTCAGCAAGCTGCTCAAGAACGTGCGCTTCACCGATACGCGTGAAGGCCTGCGCATCGACCTGGTGGACGAAGCCAATTTCAGCATGTTCGCGCTGTCGACCGACAAGCTGGTTCCCAAGGCGGCCGAATTGCTGAAAGAGGTCGCGCAGGTCATCAACGGTATGCCCAATCCGGTGATCATCCGCGGGCATACCGATGCCCTGCCCTATGCCTCGGGCAAGACGATGAACAACTGGATGCTCTCGACCAGCCGCGCCGAGGCGACGCGCAGGGCGCTGGTGATCGGGGGGATAAATCCGGGTCAGGTGCACCGCATCGAAGGCGTGGCCGACAAGGAGCCATACAATCCGATGGACCGCAACGACCCGGCCAACCGCCGCATCTCGATTACCCTGGCATTTACCGACCCGACCGCAGGATCGGCGAGTGCACCGGGCGGCGCGAAGGCACCCGGCACCATGCCGTCACGGCCCGTTCCCGCGCCGCTACCCTCCAAATAGGGGAACGGTCGGGCCGGGGACGGCAGCGTCAGCCGGCGAGCTTCTCTGAAATCTCGAGCATGGCGATGGCGGCGCGGGCAGCGTCGCCGCCCTTGTCCTTCTCGTCCTTCTTGGCCCGGGTGAGCGCCTGGGCCTCGTTCTCGACCGTGAGAATGCCATTGCCGATCGGCAGGCCGTCGAGCGTCAGCGCCATGATCGCGCGCGCGCTTTCGTTCGAGACCACCTCGAAATGATAGGTCTCGCCGCGGATGATCACGCCGATCGCGACAAAACCGTCAAAACGCTGCGTTTCCGATGCCATGGCGATGGCTGCCGGGATTTCCAGCGCCCCCGGAACGGTCAGCGTTTCATGGCTGTGCCCAGCCGCCTTGATCGCGGCGCGCGCGCCTTCGAGCAGCAGGTCGTTCAAATGATCGTAGAAGCGTGCCTCGACGATGAGGAAATGCGCCATGGTTCGATTATCCTGTAATGAAGCGGAAAAAGAGGCTGATTAGCCGGTAGTCCAGGCCGCGACCTCGGCCGCGACCGTGTTTGCCGCCTGGTTCAATGCCGCACCCACCGTCACCGCGTCAACCGTCGCGACCGGGACGCTCGCTTCGAAGCGCTGCTTGCGCAAGGGGCTGCCGGGCTTGCGCACCACCGCGTCGAAGCGGACGATCGCAGCGCGCCTGTCCTCGTCATAGCCGAAGCGCTGGAGCTGGCCCGACAGCATGGTGCTGCGCTCTGCCCCGGTCTCGACCTGGTCAAGCACCAGCCGCCCGCTCTTCGCGGCCAGCGTCTCGGCCAGCACGGTGCGGAACAATCGCGCGGGCTTGTCCGCCCAGACCGCATCCTTGACATAGGCGATGGCACTGTCGCTGACTTGGACCGGCACGCGCACCTGATCGAGCGTGCGCTCGACCGTGGGTGTATCGACCACGATCGCATCGGTCACCGACGCCGATGCCATCGACCCCGCCCCCGGCGTGGCGCTCGAGGTCAGCGTCAGCAACTGCGGCGGCGATTCGGAACCGAAGCTAACGCAACCGGCGAGCAAGGCGCAGGCAGCCCCGGCGGCCAGCAATGAACGGAACGTGGCGGTCATGGCGTAGCCTCTCAATTCTTCGGCTTGTAATCGGGTAGCGGCGGCGCGCTGAGCAGTCCGCCTGCGCCTTCCTGATCGATCTTCTCGGTGATCGCCGACAGCGCGCGCGCGGTGACGCGCAGGTCGCGCACCAGCGCCTCGGTCTCGGGCAAGGTGGTGGTCGAGAACTGACGCAGACCCGGCTTGGCCTCTTCCATCGTCTCGGTCAGCTTGACCAGCGCCTTGTCGGTATCGGCC
>Ga0233424_10001012_pt1 | contig 28575 bp, 27 predicted proteins | sample Watercolumn_Towu_FD_181011 | JGI IMG/M metagenome (GOLD analysis project Ga0233424, IMG submission 181011) | Freshwater microbial communities from Lake Towuti, South Sulawesi, Indonesia - Watercolumn_Towuti2014_125_MG | ecosystem: Environmental > Aquatic > Freshwater > Lake | place: Indonesia... | reverse complement strand
TCGTCCCGAATGTCGTGCGCGATCCATGCCTGGTTCAAAGCTCCCCAAGGTCTTTTTTTAAGCGGATATGCTCCTCCATCAACTCCGAGAGCACTTCATGCTTGCGTTGGAGCCGCGACTCCAGTGCTTGGACCTGCTTCTCCCATTTCGTCTCGCTGCGCGCGTTTCCCGGCCCTTCAAAAGATCGGACGCCGTTCTCGAAAAAGGTCCGTTGCCACTGGTGAAACAGACTGGGGTTGATCTTGTGTTGCTCGCATAACTCGGAGACCGGTTTGCCTTCCAGCAAGTGCAAGCGGAGGATTTTGACTTTCTCTTGGGCACTGAAGTGCCGCCGTTCAGGTTGACTCATATCACTGTGCCTTTTTATGCGGCATCAGTGCGTAAGCTCAATCCCCAAACCGGCGTTTTCGACTGAAGCAGAACATGGTCCGGAGTCACAGTGATACATGTAGCATGACGTGTCGATGCCCCGAATTCACATGTGTTCGGCGGTCTCTATCCCCAGGAGGTTCAGGCCCTGTTTCAGGATTTTGCTGGTCAGGTCGCAGATGAGCAACCGAGTTTGCTTTTGCGGTTCGTCCGCTTTCAAAACCGGGCAGTTCTCGTAAAAGCGAGTGAAATTCCCAGCCAGTTCATAAAGATAATTGCAAAGATAGTTCGGTCGATATTCATCCGCCACGGCCTCGATGACCAAGCCAAAATTCAACAAGTGTTTTACAAGCGCAGTTTCTTCCTCACTCGAAAGATCTTCGGCGGTTAAGGGTGTGTTTGGTGGCGAGTTGGGTTCGGCTCCAGCTCCGTGTTTTCGGAAAATACTTCGAATGCGGGCATAGGCATAAAGGAGGTACGGGGCCGTGTTCCCGTGCAGAGCCAGCATCTTGTCCCAACTGAAAGTGTAGTCACTCTGGCGGTTCGGCAGGAGGTCCGCGTACTTGATGGCTCCGATTCCGACGATCCGCGCAATCTCGCGGCGCCGCGGTTCGTTCAAGTCGGGGTTCTTCTCCGACACCACGCGGAACGCGCGTTCTTCGGCTTCATCCAATAAGTCGGTCAGTTTGACCGTGTCACCAGTGCGTGTCTTGAAGGGTTTGCCATCCTCTCCGAGGATCGCGCCGAACCAAACGTGGGCGAGCCTGAGCGGCAAATCAGGCCGCCAGCGGCGGAAAGCCGCGAAGAGTTGTTTGAAATGCAGTTGTTGACGGCCGTCGGTCACATAGATGATCTCATGCGGATTCCAGGTCTCGACCCGATACTGAAGTGTGGCAAGGTCCGTCGTCATGTAATTCGAGGCCCCGTCGCTTTTCTGGATCAAAGCGGGATGCGCTTTCAACTCCGGAATTTCGTCAAAGAAAACCGCCATTGCGCCCTCGCTCTCACAAGCGACACCTAGATCCTGCAATTCCTGGACAATTGATTTGAGCCGTGGGTTGTAGAAACTCTCTCCGAGTGTGTGGTCAAATTGAACTCCAAGACGGCGGTAGATGGCCGTGAATTGAGCTTGCGATAGAGAGATCATCTGACGCCACAGCTCTAGATTCTCCGAATCGCCGTTCTGCAGTTTCACCAGTTCTTGGCGGGCCTTCTCCAGCGTCGCGGCGTCGTTTTCGCACGCAGCATGGGTTTCCCTATAGATGCGCTCCATCTGGTCAAGGGGGTCGCGTTGGAGAGCGGCTGAATCCAGGGAGTGCTTCCAACCCAGCAACAGTTTGCCGAATTGCGTGCCCCAGTCTCCGATGTGGTTGTCCGTGATTACACGGTGACCGAGAAGCCGTCCGATGCGAGCCAGACAATCCCCCAGAATCGTCGAGCGGATATGTCCTACGTGCATGGGCTTGGCCACGTTCGGTGAACTGAAGTCAATCACCATAGTCTGGGGCTTTTCAACGGGCGCAAGAAAGGGGTGCGGGCTGCCGGTTGCGGCGTTGAGGCAATCCCGCAAGATTGCCGTTTTGATTCGGAAGTTGAGAAAGCCGGCCCCGGCGATTTCCACATTTTGGACCCAACTGGGGAGGTGCAGCTTTTTCACGACGTCTGCGGCGAGTTGACGTGGATTCAAACGTCTCTCCTTGGCCAGCGGCATCAACGACGCAGTTTGATAATCGCCAAATCTTGCGTCGGCGCAGGGCTTGACTCGCACCGTTGCAGGGTTTGCCCCGGGCAAACAGTCCTGCACAGATTGTCGCAGGACTTCATCGAGAATGCGGTACGGTAACACGGTTGGATTTACTCTGGAGACAACGGGGCAGAGGCTAACGAACCGCTGGAGCAGCTATTTTCCTGTCGAGGTTTCCTTGATGATCTCGTACATCGCTTCAGCATCCTGGGCCAGTTCAAGGGCCTGGCGAAATTCGCGCTTGTGAAGCAGTTTGGCGATGCTGGCCAGAGTGTGAAGGTGTTTTTGAAACTGGCCTTGCGGGACCAAAAACAGCATGACCAGATTCACTGGTTGGTTGTCCAGGGCATCAAAATTGACGCCCTTTTTGGAGCGGCCCAGCGCACCGATGACTTCGTAGATGAGGTCGGTGGAGGCATGCGGAATTCCAATGCCGAACCCGATGCCGGTGCTCATAGAGCTTTCGCGTTTCTTCACCACCGCCGCCACGGGCTGGCGATTCTCCGGCTTGAGCTTGCCGGTCACCACCAGATTATCGATCAGCTCATCGATGGCCTCCCATCGGTTGGAGGCCCGCAAGTCAGTCACGATCTGGTCTCGCTGCAGAATGTCACCGAGATTCATAGAAAGTAATCGGAACTCAAAATATTTCGCCTGATCCTCTGCATCATTTCAAGACCGAATTGTTGAAGCAAAGGGGGTTTTCGTTCGCGCAGACTGGCTACGTGCAGATCACCACGCGCGCGAATTTCCAGCTTCGGCTGATCGAACCGAAGAACACGCCGGAAGTGCTGCGCCGGATTCAGGCGGTCGGATTGCACTCGCGCGGCGCGGGCGCGGACAACATCCGCAATCTCACCTTCAATCCCACGGCAGGAATCGACCCGCACGAACTGATCGACACGCTGCCGCTGTGCCAGCAACTCGCGCAGATCATCATGAACGATCGTTCGTTCTACGATTTGCCGCGCAAGTTCAATATCGCCTTCGACGGCGGCGGAATGATCGGCAGTCTCGAAGACACCAATGATATTGGGGTCAAAGCGGTGAGGATTGAGGGGCCACAGGGACATCGGGATATCAAGCCCGGCGTCTATCTCCGCGTCGCTCTGGGCGGCGCAACCGGCCATAAAGCGTTTGCCAATGACCTCGGCGTGTTGGTGCGCCCCGAAGAATTGCTATAAGAGGGTGTTACAAGTTTCAATGAGTGAACATGCGGAAAACTGGGCGAATTTGCAGAAGTCGGGTTTGATTCGATCAGGTCTCAAAATTCAATTCTCCTTGTTCCAGAGCCAACTCACACAGCAGCGGTCGTTCAAGGGCCGGGGCGTGCAACAGTGCGTGCGCTCGCAGCAAGACCACGGCGTCGGCTAGCAGCGCCAAGCACCAGGTCAACCTCAGACTGTTGAAAAACATCTGTCCCAAACCGAGGTGGTTTTTCTCGTACGATTGGGCCGGCTCAATCCAAGGACGGACTTGTTGCAACAAGCGCTGAGCCGCTGGCGTGTTGAGCGGCAGCAAGCCCAGCAACGTTTCATGAACGGCCGGCGCGTAAGCGAACTGGCGCGGGCAGGTGCTGGCTTGCCAACACCGGGGACACAACTCGGCCGAAGGCGGGGGGCCAAACCAATGCCGATCATCCTGGACCTCGTAACCGAGCCACTGCAAGGGCTGACCTTGCGAGCAGGCCGCCTCTCGTTCGCTCCAGAAGGGCGCCACCAGTTTCATGTCCGAGCGCAAGTGGGTGACGACCGCAACATGCCATCGCTCCCGACACACCCGTTTGCTTTCGGCCGCCAGATAACCCATGTCGGCGACCACTTGGCGAGGCCACCACGCCCAGCGTTGGTCGCAATAATGAAGGCTGGGCACAAGCAAGCCGCCTTCAGAAACATTGCCTGGCGCCACCCAACTGACCAAGGGCACCAGCAGGACCGAAGGCTGATACTCTCGCCACCACAAACGGAAGCTGTGCTTTTTGTAGCCGACAAAGCAGCGGCTCTGACCGGTCTTGAGCGTGCGTCCGCCCAGCGCCGCGTGTTGGGCCGTGTAGGTGCCGGTGTCTTTTTTTTGAAACCCCTGCAGGCGGCGGGCAGATCGGTGGCATCGATGAGCGCCGTCGCGTTTTGCCAAAGGCTCGCCCTTTGGATCAACCGTTGGAGGATCGCTTCGTTGATCTGCCGCAGTCCCATCACGCCCAGATGGAGTCGAAACGCGTGGAGGATCCGAACCTCGGGGGTGCGATGGCGATGGCGCAAGCCAGCGAAGGCGCGCCAGTCCTGCTGTTCGGGCAGCATCGCCGCAAGCAGATTGAGCGAATGCACCGGGGTGAGCAACGCCAACAAATGCGTGCGCCAAAGTTGGGCCGCACTGAAGTGCCAGCGCGGGCCGCGTGCGGGACGGACGTTCCAATGTTCGTTGATGAAGTCGTCGGGAATATATGGATCGAGTAGATCGAGCAAACGGCTGGAGCCGGTAACAGGAAGGCGTTTCATGGAGCCAAAGGCTACCCCTTTGAAAACGCTGCGTCGGGCTTTTGTTCCAACTCACGGTTTTTCCTCAGTTCCCACTCTCGAAGAACCAGTTACGCCAAAACTTGTAACACCCTCTGGTAGACAGCTTCGTCCTTCGCCATGTCCGCTTCCGACACGATCGCAGCGGAGTCGTCAATCACCAGGCTCGATTGCCGCAGCGCTTCGGCCTCGCCAACCTGGGCAACCAGTTCGCTGAACCGGTGATATTCCTCGACCGGTCCGGCGTTGAAGGGCGAGCCAAGCGACAGAATCCCGCGCGCCGCCAGCAGGCAATCGCTCGGCGTCCAAGGTTCGGGCTCGATGCCGAGGGGCTTGAACCGGCGGGCCACGGCTTCGGGAGTTGCTTCGCGCCAGGCATTGACCCCGGCGGCGTAGGCGCGCAGCGCCTCCTGCCAGCGTGCGGGCAACTTGGCAAACGCGCGCGGAGCATACGCAGCGTGACCGGCGATGCGCGCTTCACGGTCGGCATCCACCCAGTCGGGTCCGAACACTTCGGCGAGGCGGCCGGCGGCCTTGCGCCGGATCAGTTCCATCTGGAGCAGGCGGTCTTCGGCGGCGGCGTAACCCAGGCCGAAGAAGCCGCCCGGCTCGGCGGCCGCGAACACATGGGGAATGCCCCAGGGATCACGGAGCAGTTCGACCGTGGTTGCGGCGACGAGGCGCATCGCTTGGCCGAGGATGAACAGGGCGACGAGCGTTGCGGACGCACACCGAATGCGGTTCGCCATGCAGCGGGTTTTCACGTGCTTCATCGAAACGGGTTTAGCACAAGTGGCTCGGCCGTTACAGCAGCGTCCGGCTGGAGGCGGGTGACCAAGAAGGAGTGCGGCGCCTGATCCAGTATTTCCTGCGCTGTCCCTTCAGCCAGGCGCGCATGATCGAGGTCACCGACGCGGGCAAAGTCATCTACAAGTTGGAGCACAACGCCGTCGGTCGCTTTCCTGAACCGGGCGACGGAGAACTGCTGGCCGGACCGTCCCGCAACTTCCAGGTGTTCGATCCCTTGGACTTCCTGGTGGAGGTCACGCAGCACATCCCCGATCCGGGCGAACATCTCATCCGTTATTACGGCTGGTATTCGAACCTGCCTGCGCCGAGGCTTCGGCAGGCAGGCAAGACGCGCGGCCAGCGGGCCCAACGGCAACCGGCGGCGGCCGGAACGGGGATTCCCGCCTGCTCGCCCTCGGCACACGAGGCCCGGAAAGGCTGGCGGCCCTGATCAAGCAGGTGTACGAAGCGGATCCGCTTTGCTGTCCCAAGTGTGGCGCGGAGATGAAAATCATCGCCTTAATCGAGCGGCATCAGACCGAGGTGATCGAGAAGATTCTGCGCCACTGCGGACTGTGGGAGGAGCAAGCGGCACGCGCCCCGCCCTCGGCGAAGCTCTCGGTTACGGGCTGAGGCTCAGGGCCAGCGGAACCGGTGGAGCAGTGGCGCCGCGCGCGCGGCGGGGCAGCCGCTCAGCGGTGAACTGCACCCTCGACGACCGGCACGACCGCCGTTTCCAGCTGCAGTAGCCTCCTGACGGGCCTTCCTGCAGACCACGACCGCCTTCGGGGGCTGGTGGGCGGCCGCCCACCAGCCCCCGAAGGCCGACCAGGCACGCCGCAGGGGACATTTCTGCCCCGTTTCGCCTTGAAAGGAACACCCCGGTCAGGCAGACTCCAGTTACGTCGAAAAAGCAAATGCCTATCAGCAGCAGGGGATTGTCTTTATCGGTCCCTAAAATCAGTTGGCCAGTCAGGGTCGTGGGCATAGCACAGCCCGACAGACACCAGCCCTCGGACTGCGTGGACTACATTACCTTCGATTCTCCCTCCGTCCATCGCCCTTTCGGGAATCCAAGCTCCGCTTCTTCCCAATACCAATACCAAAACCAACTCTAGTGAGGTAAGATGTCAAGACCACCCGTTCCGCCCTCTGCCAGGAGGAACCCTGCGAGCGCCACCCGATGCTGGGAGATGGCCTGACCTTCTGGAGCCTGCGGGCGAACTGTCCCCACCGCGGCCGCGACTCCGACTACCGGGAACTGCTCAAGCGGAGCCAAGTGGAGGGAGACGGCGCTTGGCTGGTCACCGGCTGTCAGCATTGCCACAAACGCATGAGAGTCCTGGTCCGCAAGGGGTTGCCACCACGATCTGTCTCCGCCGACGCCCCAGAGAGCATCCCACGATCCCCACCCAACACGGGAACTGCCGCCCGACGTCATTCGCCAGTTCGTCCTGGCCGAGTTCATTGCCCCCGCTCGCCGAAAGAGCGCACCGGCGGAGGCTGCAAGGACCAGTCCCAGCGGCGGCCTACCAAGGATCCCCCACATGAAAAAGCTCCATGAGGAAGACATCTATCGCTTCTGCCTCCTGACCGGCCGACCTTATTTTGGAAGCCATCTCCACGCCACCCAAGGTCATCTCCCGCGACATGACTACATGCGTTTGCTGGTCCTCAATGAAGCCGCCCGGCGACCCAGCCAACCGCTGCAAATCCTCGAGATCGGCTCGTGGGCTGGGGGATCGGCCATCACCTGGGCCAGCGCGCTCAAAAGCACCGGTCTCGCCGGAAAAGTCTTTTGAGTGGATCCGTGGAAGCCGTATTTGCAGGGCGAGACGGTGCAGAGCCGCGACATGAAAGCGATGCACCAAGAACTGGCGTCTGGGGAAATCTTCCCGCTCTTCCTGCACAACATCCGCGCCTCCGGCCATGAGGATATCGTCGTCCCCATTCGCGGAGAGAGCCGAGCGGTGCTGCCCTTGCTGGGAGAACGGAAGTTCTCGATTGTGTTCGTCGATGGCGATCACCGCTATGACGCCGCGCATTCGGACATCACCCAAGGCATGGAACTCGTCGCTCCCGACGGAGTGCTCTGCGGGGATGATCTCGATCTGCAACGCGGCGAAATCGATCCGGCCGAAGCGTGGGCCAAGAAAGACGAAGACTACATCCGAAATGCGAAGACCGGACGACTCTACCATCCCGGAGTCACCCTCGCGGTCGGCCAGATCTTCGACCGCGTCGCGGTCTGGGACGGTTTCTGGGCCGTTCGCAGGACGCCTTCCGGCTGGCAACCGGTGGAGATGGCGAAGCCCGCCGTCCTGCTCATGCCTGAACACCTCCAACCCGCTTCAATTCGGCTGACCTTCGAGTTCACCGAGTATCTCAAACAAGTCGGCATCTTGTGAGGCCGGACCCAGTCGAAAACCACCCTGTTGGAACTATGGACTTGCTCAACATCTTCACGCCACTGATCCGCATTCTCGGAGATAGAGGATACGGTCACTCGGTCCATTTCCATGAGTCGATCGATGCGGAGGGGAATCCGATTCCCTGGATCACCTATCCTGCGATGGACTACCTGCGCGGGTTGGATTTCCGCCGCCAGCGTCTCTTCGAGTTCGGTGCCGGACACTCCACCCTCTTTTGGGCCCAACGTTTTCGGGAGGTAACCAGCGTGGAACACGACGGGGACTGGCACGCCAAAATATCCGCGCTGGCACCACCCAATTGTCGAGTTTCAGCGCTAGGGTGCAGTCACTAGGCATCGAGGTGGGTGACGTTCGTTGGTCTGCTATTGAGAAGTCTGAAACCCCGTCCTTCTGGTTTTACCCAAAGGATGAGTTCAGAAAATCCATGGGTTTCCGGGAGGGTCCTTGGAAATGGAGCCGTGACTCGAAGGATGGTAAAGAGATTCGCAAGTTCTTGGAGGCTTGCGAGCGGAACCCGGCGGCTAGTCCAAAGAATGAACGCGAAATTCAGTGGCAACTTGCACAAGCACTTCTCGACCCTAAGGAATCGTCCACAAATAACTTGATACAATAATTCGAGTTATGCTATATACATTCTCCGCAGTGGACGCCACTCTTCAAGAAGCGGTGCGAGATCGCTTTGGACTTTTGTCGCGATGGCTCAATGAGCGATCACTCCGGCTCTGGGCAGGTGCAGAGGCGAAAGTGGCGGGGTGGGGCGGGGTGCGCTCGGTCGCGCGCGCTTCAGGTCTGGCCATCAATACCATTCGGCGTGGGCTCGCCGAGATTGAAGGGCAAGCCGACCCTGCCCAAGCGCAACGAATCCGCCGGGAGGGAGGTGGACGCAAAACGCTCACGCAAAGCCAACCGCAAGTGCTGGCCTCTTTGGAAGCCCTAGTCAGTCCGGTCACCCGCGGAGATCCAATGCGCCCTCTGCTCTGGACTTGTAAGAGCGTGCGTCGATTGTCCGAGGAGCTGACCCGGCAAGGCTGCCCAGTCAGTCCCGCCAAAACCGCGGAGTTGCTGCACCAATTGGGCTACAGTTTGCAGAGCCACCGCAAACGCGATGAAGGCAAGAGCCATCCCGACCGCGACGCCCAATTTGGGCATATCAATGCTCAGGTGCTACTCTTCCAAAAGGAGGGGCAACCGGTGATCAGTGTGGACACCCAAAAGAAGGAATTAGTGGGAAAATACCCGAATCAGGGGCGGGAATGGCATGCCAAAGGCCAGCCCGAAGAAGTCAAAGTCCATGATTTTGTGGATAAAGAATTGGGCCGAGCCATTCCTTACGGAGTTTATGATCTGCTCCGTAACGAAGGATGGGTGAGCGTAGGCTGCGACCATGACACTTCGGAATTTGCGGTCGAATCGATCCGGCGCTGGTGGAAAACGATGGGAAAGCCGCAATACCCGCAAGCGCGCAAACTGCTCATCACGGCGGATGGTGGCGGGAGCAACAGTTCGCGGTGCCGCCTTTGGAAATGGTGCTTGCAGCAACTTTGCAATCAGACCGGGCTGGAAATCAGCGTTTGTCATTTCCCCCCGGCCACCAGCAAATGGAACAAGATTGAGCACCGAATGTTCTCCCACATCACGCAAAACTGGCGAGGGAAAGCCCTGGTCAGTCACGAAGTCATCGTGGAATTGATTGCGGCCACGACGACTCAAAAAGGTCTTAAGATCAAGGCCGAGCGGGACCAAGGCCGGTATGAAAAGGGCAAATCGCCCAGCGAGCAAGAACTGGAATCAATCAAACTATTTCCAGATGATTTTCACGGCGAGTGGAACTATTCGATCCATCCACACTCAGCATGATTGTATCATGTTATTTGTGGACGATGCCAGAGTGGACCGTGGAAGCGGTCACCCGTTTTCCGAAGCCGCCGACGGGCTCAACGCAAGTTCGAGGTGATCCACCGCAGCGGTGGAGTCTTCTGGGCAGTTCGGAAACCAAGGCGGAATACAAGCTGATCCTACGCCTCGCGGCCGGCCTGGAACTCTCTGCTGCGCGCGGCCTCGCCGAAGGCACAGTGCTCATTCAAGTCGGCGCTCCCACCGATGCGCCGAATGTTGAGGGCGTCTTTTTCACAATCAGTCCTTTCGGAAAAGGGCCGCTCATCACGAAGGTCGAGGGCGCGGTTAGCGCAGTTGTCCGAGCCGCGATCAATCTTTGGACCGCGAAACTGCAAAAGGAATGGCAATGGGATGCCCTTCGCTTCGTCATTGACCGGAGTTCGGAGCCAAGCTTCGAACTGGTGCCGATGCGGATCACCTACACGGTCATCAATGCCGCGAGCGTTCCCCAGCAGAACTTCGTCGGCGTGTCCACGAATATCGTCGAGCGCTTCTATCCGGCCGGCTCTTTGGACCTCACGGAACAAAGCAGACCCCTCTTGATCTTCACCGGAATCGACCCCGCCACTGGCCAGATGACGGTCATGGTGAGCCTTCGCGCGGGACAGGGAGACCAATGGGCGCGACCGGTCAAACTCGCCAGCGCCAGCGGCGTGGTCTCGGTCGCCACAGCGCTGAATCCATCTGGCGGTTGGATCGCAGTCTGGAGCGAAATCGCCGAGACTGACGTTGGAAATCCTTACCCTTCGTCCACGATCAAGTATTCCGTGTCCAATGCCGATGGGACGACTTGGAGCAATCCCGCATCGGTCGCTTCTTCCACCGAGGCGATGTTTGATCTGAAGCTGGTTCGAGCCGGAGATCGAGTCTTGTTGCTTTACCTCTCCACGCGCGAAGGTCCGCTCGCGGACAACCGAGGTTTGCACTCGTCCGCATGGGATGGAAAGGCTTGGGCCGCCCCGATCCAATTGCTGCCGCCGCAACCGATCCAGGGGTTCGACGTGGCCGGCCATGCGGGGGGCGCGGGGCTCGTGGTCGTCTCTAACGAGTCCGGCGAACTGCGGTCGATCTCCTGGAACGGCAACGCGTGGAGTGCGCCCAAACGAATCTCCGATCGCGCCGAAGACGCTTTGTCTGTCCGGTTCGACAGCGCCAATCGGGCCGTGCTGGCCTGGGAACACGCCGACGGTTCTCTGGCTTTCTCGCGTTTTGACACGAGCACCGAAAATTGGACGAACGCCACATTCCCGGTTCGAGACGCTTTCGCCACGGACTGCGAGATTCTGCCGCTGGCCAAGGATGGCGAGACACTTTATCTGCTGGCCTGGACCGAGGGCGGGGACAAGACATCGTTGTGGTATGCCTTCGTGGATTCGCTCGGCGCGACTCGCTTCCCGGCGACCGAAGCGACGGTCGATTCGGCGGGGAGGTTCAAGAGCTTGCATGTCCGACCTCTCGATGGCTTCCGGGCGGCGATCGTCGCGCAATACTCGGCCGGAACCAATGTGACGGTGCGCGAGTTCGTGGTGGGATTGCCCTCTGCCGGTGACTGCGACAGCAATGGCATCTCCGATGCGGACGAAATCGCCTCCGGGTTGGCTCAAGATTGCAACCGTAACGGCATTCCCGATCATTGCGAAATCGCCAACTTGAAAACCGCGGATCGCAATCACAACGGCATTCCCGATGAATGCGAACCGCCGCCGCCGGGCGATTGCAACCGCAACGGCATCGCCGACCGATATGAGATTTCGTTGGGAATCGGCGACGCGAACAAGAATGGCGTTCTGGATGAGTGCGAGGCTGGCGCCCGAACGAAAGTCATTCCTTTGCCGAAGGACGTGCCAACGCGTTACTATCGCGCCACGGGAATTATCATCAAGTCCAGGTCCGCCGACTCCCTGGAACTCCAGTATGAAGGAAACCTCGAACAAGCCGACTCGGTGGCTGGACCGTGGAGAATCGTTCCCTGATTGATCATCCCCAGCCCAGAACGCTTTGAAGCTGCCATCCGTCGCTTCGACGCAGAGAATGCGCGGGACACTAACGTGGAAACGGCCGGCGGAATTTCGCATCCGCGCGAGTTGCTCTACGCGCAACGCTTGACGGACTGGGTCTTGAAGCTTTGTCCAAACGCTTCCGAAGAACTCCGCCTCGCCGCGCGCTGCCAGCACATTTGCCGCTGGATGATTCCGCGGTCGAACTATCCGATGACCCGCGCCGGCTATTTGAAATGGCGGAATGACTTGAAAACCTTTCATGCGGAGAAAGCCGGCCAAATCTTGCGGGAAGTGGGCTATCCGACCGAGACGATCGTTCGCGTCCAGCATCTGAACTTGAAAAAAGATTTCCCAAACGACCCGGACAGCCGCGTGTTGGAGGACGCGTTGTGTCTGGTCTTCCTCCAGTATCAATTCGCGGATCTCGCCGCTAAGACCGAAGACGACAAAACGATCAATGCCCTGCAAAAGTCTTGGAAGAAAATGACGCCGGCGGCGCGGGAGCAGGCGCTGAGGCTGAGCTACGGCACCCGGGAGAAAACGCTTGTGGAGCGGGCGTTAGCGGGTGGGCATAAAGCGTAGAACGTAATCCGTAATTCACGATTCGCGACGCGTGAATTCGTTCGCGGACTTCGTCGCAAATCAAGTCTCAGGTCTCGATTACGAATTACGAGTCACGCATGACGCATTACGCATCGCGTTCTACTCATACCGCAGCGACTCGATCGGGTCCAAATTCGCCGCCTTGACCGCCGGATAAGTTCCGAACACGACTCCGACCACGAGACAGATCAACAAACCGTAAACGACCCAATCCACCGGGATGACCGGCGTGACCTCCAGGAAGTAGGCCGCGGCGTTTCCGCCCAGGATCCCCAGAACGACGCCGATCAACCCGCCCACCTGGCAAAGCACGATCGCCTCGAGGATGAACTGGCTCATGATGTTCCGTTTCTTGGCGCCGACCGCGCGCCGGATGCCAATCTCGCGCGTGCGCTCGGTCACGGACACGAGCATGATGTTCATGATGCCGACGCCCGCCGCCAGGAGCGCAATGGAACTGATCACCGTCACGCCCAATCGAACCGTGAATGTGAAACGCTTGAATTGCGCGATCAGCGAATCGTTGGAAAAAATCTCGAAGTCGTCCTCCGTGCCGGGCGGCACTCTGCGAACCGCGCGCAAGATGCCCCGGACCTGCTCGATCGCGTCGTCGTAACTGGCCTGGTCGCGAGCTTGGACGAGAATCGACAGACTGCGCCAGGTGCGTCCATAGCGATTGAGGCCCGTGGAGACGGGAATTACCGCGAAGTTATCCTGATTGCCTCCGAGCATCTGGCCTTGGAATTCCAGGACCCCGACGACGGTGTAGTTGATGCCGTTGAATTTGACACGGTCGCCCACGGCGGAACCGAAGGGGAAAAGAATCTTGGCCAGCCCCGCGCCCAGCACACACACGTCGCGCGCGCTTTCGACGTCGGATTCCATAATGACGCGCCCTTCGCTGACGGTCCAATTCCGCGCGGGAAAGCTGCCCGGCGTTTCGCCTATGAGGCGCGTGCTGGGTGGAGTTTTGTCGAAGCGCGACAGGGCGACGCCGCCCCAGAAGTAGCTTTCCAGGCCGACATTCAAGGCCAGCGTCGCGCGTTCCTGAACCTGGAGGCCATGCTGGATCGTGATGTTCTTGCGCCGCCAGTATTTCTCGAAATCGGAAACCCCAAAGAAGGCGCCGGGCCATTTCCGCACTTCAAACGTGTTGCTCCCCAGTTGGCTCAATTCGGCTTCGATGTTCGACTGCATCACCCGCATCGCGGTCATGACGACGATGATGGAGAAAACGCCCACGAGCACACCGAGCAGCGTCAAAGCCGAGCGCAGCTTGTGGGCCGCGATGGCGCTCATCGCCATGCAGAAGCTCTCTTTGAGTTCCGCGCGGAACAGGCCGCCCCAGGGGGATTTCAAATTGGGGATCAGAGATTTCAACGGAGTGAACGTTATTCGTTCCGCAGCGCATCCACCGGATTCAGCCGGGCCGCGCGCCAGGCGGGAAAGAATCCGGAGATCACCCCGGTCAACGTCGCGACCGCGAGCGCAATGCCGACCACGGTGGGCGACATGGCGCCGCCCAGGTGTTTCTTGAGCAGCAGCGTCACGGGATAAGCGATGGACAAAGCCAGGATTCCGCCCAGAACGCAAATGCTCGCGGCTTCGATGAGAAACTGAGTCAGGATCGCGCGGCGTTTGGCGCCAATGGCCTTGCGGATGCCAATCTCGCGCGTCCGCTCCGCCACGGAAACGAACATGATGTTCATGATGCCGATCCCGCCCACGAATAACGACAGGCCCGTGATGAACAGGCCCACGGACGCAATCGTGCGGGAGACGCGCTTGAACATGTTGAGAAACATTTCTTGCTGGTCGATGGAGAAATCATCTTCGGCGCCCGGCGCCAAACGGCGGACGCGGCGCATGATCCCGCGCAACTCTTCCTTGGCGTCTTCCAGATTTGCCATTTCGAGCACTTTCACCTGAATTTGAAAATCGGGATAGCGCCAGTAGGAGCTGACGAACTGTTGGAGCGGAATGATGACGGCGTTATCGACGCTGAATTCCCCGAAAAAATCGCCCTGCTTCTCCATCACGCCCACCACTTCAAAAAGCTGGTTCTCGAGCCGGATGCGCTTGCCCATGGGCGGCTCGATCAAGAACAGATTCGTGGCGGCCGTGGCTCCGAGGACGCAGATGGGCCGTCCGCCATCGGCTTCGGGCGCGGTCATAAAGCGCCCGTCTATGATCGACACGCCTTTGGTGAACTGGAACTGATCGGTCGTGCCAATGACCGTGACGCTGTCCGAGCGGCGATTCTTGTATTTCACGGGGCGGCGCGTTTCCACGAAGGGCGCGATGGCCTGGGCCATTCTCATGTGTTTCTCCACCGCTTTGACCTGAGCCAGCGTGATGCGCTGCCGCTTTTCTGCTTTGAGCCATTCTTCCCACGAATCGATGAACCAGGAGAAGCGCTGGACGTACAGGACGTCCGCGCCAATGGTTGAAACGGCGTTGAGAAAGGAGCGGTTCAGTCCCTCGATCGCCGTGCCCATCAAGGTCACCGTGACAATGCCGATCACGATGCCGAGCGTGGCGAGGCCGGAGCGAAGCTTGTTCGCCCAGATCGCGCCGAGGGCAATGCGCAGGCCTTCGAGGGTTTCGATAAGAAGATGGGGGAGGCGCGTGATCACGGCGCAGTTAACGCGGCTCCTTTGGCCACGTTCTCGTCGCTGGCAATCAATCCGTCCCGGATGCGCAGAATCCGTTCCGCGTGCCGCGCGACGTGTTCTTCGTGAGTCACGACGATGATGGTGTTCCCGTGGTCCGACAGCTCCTCGAAAACCGCCATGATCTCCGTGCCAGTTTTGGAGTCCAGATTACCCGTCGGTTCGTCCGCCAGGATGATGGATGGATTGGTCACCAACGCGCGGGCGATGGCGACGCGCTGCCGCTGGCCGCCGGACAGTTCGTTCGGTTTGTGATGAATGCGGTCGGACAACCCGACCTGGCTCAGAGCCTCGAGCGCGCCTCGACGGCGATCTTCCGTGGAGACTCCAGCATAGATGAGCGGCAGTTCCACGTTGTGGAGCGCATTCGAGCGCGGCAAGAGGTTGAACGTCTGGAACACAAAGCCGATTTCGCGATTCCGAATCTCGGCCAGCTGATTGTCATCCATCTCACTGACATTGACGCCGTTCAATTCGTAACGGCCCGAGGTAGGCGTGTCCAGACAGCCCAGCAGATTCATTAAGGTGGACTTGCCTGATCCGGACGGGCCCATGATCGCAACGTACTCGCCGCGCTCAATGGTCAGGGATACGTCACGCAGGGCATGAATGATCTCCTCGCCCATCTGGTAACGCCGGGAAATGTTTTCGATGTGAATGAGGCTCACGGCAACCCAGGTCGTTAAAGCGTTACAAGGTTAAATCGTTAAATCGGCTAAGCCGTGTCTATTCATTTAAAAGGTGACTCGCCCACCCTAACCCTCTCCCCCAGGAGAGGGAACCGCTCTTTCCCGCACCGGGACACGGTCACTAAACAGTGATGAGTCCGCAGGCGGTAAAAGTTACTTCCTCTCCCTGGGGGAGAGGGCCGGGGTGAGGGCGAGCTTTTCATCGCACTGAATACTTACGGCTAAGCGCCAATTCCTCACCTCTTCTCCTTGTCTTTCTCATCGCTCGGGGCGCCTTTCTTGATTTTCTTGCCTTCATCGAGCTCGCGGCTCACGGCTTTGTGGTCGCCGGACACGATCTCCCGGCCCTCGACAAGACCCTCGGTGATTTCCATGTAGGCGTCGTCGCTGATGCCCAGTTTCACCGGCACCATTTTGACGCGGTCGCCGTCCACCGCGAAGACCACTTCGATGGGTTTGGCCGGTTCGCCAGGCTTTTTATTCCCGCCAGGTTTTGCGGGCGAATTTGTGGAATTTGGTGTCGCGGCATTTAGGCCGGAAGCGCTGGAGGAACTGCTCGTTCCGGAATTCGTGGCGGATGGGTTGGTTTCGTTTTTCCCGTTAGGCTTCGCCGCATTCTTCGGTTCATTCGGAAGGCGCACGGCGACACTCTGGATCGGAACCGCCAGCACGTTCGTGCGCGAACGGGTTTCAATTTCAGCCGTTACGGACATGCCAGGCCGAAACGCTTCCTTATCCTGGATGCGGACCTTGACCTCAAATCGGGTGCCTTCCTGCTGTTGCCCGCCGCCGCCGCCCATGCCGGGAAGTCCCATGGCTTTCGAGGAATTGGCGATCTCCGTGACCGTGCCGGTGAATTTTCGGTCTTTGAAGGCATCGACTTCCAGTCGCGCTTTCTGTCCGTGGGCAATCAGCGGCACATCGATCTCGCCGACGTCCACGCGCGCTTCCATTTCGTTGAGGTCCGCGACGATCATCACTTCGGTGCCGGCCATCTGCGCCGTGCCCACGACGCGCTCGCCCAGTTCGGAGTTCAACTTGCTGACCGTGCCGGTAAGCGGAGAGCGGATCGTGGTCTTGGCCAGCTCTTCCTTGGCGCGCGCGAGCATCGCGTTGGACATTTCCACCCGATGCGTCGCGCTTTGCAGCGACGCTTTGGCGATTTCGTAAGCCGCCTTGATGTCGAAAAAGACGGACTCGGAAATGAGCTTCCGCTCGAACAGCTCTTCGTTCCGTTTGAACTCGGCCTCGGCCTTGACCAGGTTGGCCTCAGACGTGCCTCTGTCCGCGAGCGAGGAACGGTAGCTGGCTTCGGCCTGGTTGACGTTCGCGACGTAAAAATCCGGTTTGATCCGCAAGAGCAGGTCGCCTTTGTTGACTTGCTGGCCTTCCTTGACCGGCAATTCGATGATTTCGCCGCTCACCTCCGGGCTGATCTTGACCTGGAGGACCGGATGAATTCTGCCGTTGGCGACGACCAGTTCCGTGAGGCTGCGCCGGGCCACGGTGTCAGTCTGCACGTCGATCGGCTTTTCCCGTTTTCGGATGAAGATCACGACCGCGACGGCCACGGCGATCACGCCGATTGCGGAGAAGGCAATGATCTTCTTTCGCTTTTTGGTCTTTGGATTCGGCATCAGCATTCTATGGATGACACGGCCAGAGGCTCGATAGTTTCAGAGATTAGGCGACGACCTCGGAAACAGTGCGTGAGTGATCTGACGCGCTGGAGTGGAATTTTGTTCAAAGGAAAAATCTATTTGCAGCCAGGGTGAATCCGGATATTTTTTACTAGGTTTTGTCCGGTGGTGTAACGGTAGCACAAGGCCCTTTGGAGGCTTTTGTCATGGTTCGAATCCATGCCGGACAGCCACGCCACGCCACGGAAACCTGCCCGCGCTCCTTCTTGAATCAGCCGTGCAAGCCACCTCCCATCTCAAATTTCAGATTTGAAATTCGAGGTTTGGATCAGTCCTCCGCGAACAAGTATTCCAGATCGCTCTTGGTCAGGCTGCGGGCAAAGCCTTCCTCGCCCAAGACATCGCTGATGGTTTGGGCCTTGCGTTGCTGGAGCTCCCAGATCTTCTCTTCCACCGTGCCCGGCGCGATCAGCCGGTAAGCGTTGACCGTGCGGGTTTGGCCGATGCGATGCGAGCGGTCAATCGCCTGAGCTTCGACCGCGGGATTCCACCACGGATCATAAAGCACGACGTAACTGGCGGTCGTGAGGTTGAGGCCCGTGCCGGCGGCGCGGAGGCTGAGGAGGAAAAGCGAAGCATTCGGATCATTCTGGAACGCCTGCACCACGTCGTGCCGGTTCTTGGTCTCACCGGTCAAAATGTAGGTGGGGAATTGCTGGCGCTGGCATTCTTCTTCCAGCAATTTCAGCATCTGCACGAATTGGCTGAAGACGAGCACTTTTTGGCCTTCGGCCATCAACGGTTCCAGCAACTCAAAGAGCGTCTCCGTCTTCCCGGACGCCGAGCCGTTGCCGACGAGCTGCGGATGACAACAAATCTGCCGAAGCCGCGTGAGGGCGGCCAGAATGTGCATCTTGCTTTTCGCGAGCCCCTTCTCAATGACGGCCTGCTCCACTTGCTCGCGGCTGCGGCGCAACTCCGCCAAATAAAGTTTGCGCTGCTCGTCGGTCAGTTCGCAATCGCGCCGTTGCTCGATCCGGTCCGGCAAATCCTGCGCGACCTGCCGTTTGAGCCGGCGCAACATCAACGGGCGAATCTTGGCCGCGAGCCGGCGGCGGGCGATCTGGTGCCCCCAGGCTACGTCGTCGCCTTTGGGCTCGTAGGTCTCGTGGAAATCCGACTGGGTGCCCAGGTACGCCGGCTGCACGAAATCGACGATGCTCCACAAATCCAGCAAGCGATTCTCCAGAGGCGTGCCTGTCAGAGCCAGTCGATGATCGGCCTTGAGTTGTTTCACGCACTGCGTGACCTGAGCCGCCGGATTCTTGATGTACTGGGCCTCATCCAGGACGATCCCCCGGAATTCGAATTTCTGGAGCGCGGCCAGATCGCGTCGGAGCAGCGCGTAGTTCGTGACAATCAAATCGTGCTGCGGAATTTGTTTGCGGAGGTTGTGCCGCGCCGCGCCGCTTTCCAGGATCAGCACTTTCAGGTGCGGCGCAAAACGGTTTGCCTCGCGTCGCCAGTTGTAGAGGACCGATGCCGGACAGATGACCAGAGCCGGCTTTCGCTTTCTTGGATTCTGATCCTGCAACCATGCGAGCCATACCAGAGTCTGCAACGTTTTGCCCAAACCCATGTCGTCCGCCAGAATGCCGCCGAGCTTCAACCGCGTGAGGTGGCAGAGAAAATTGACGCCGTCTTTCTGGTAAGGCCGCAGTTCCGCCTGAACCGAAGCCGGGATCGGCACAGCCGGCACGCCGGTGAACTCGGCCAGCCGCTGGCGCAACGTCCATGTCGAGGATGGATCAAACCGGCCCAGCGACGCTTCGTCCATTTGCGCGGCATGGGCCAGCTCCACACGCTGAGCCAGCGGACTCAACCCATCCAGACCCAGATCCGCGGCGGTCTCGTGAGCGGCGCGCACCGCTCCGGAATCCAGTTCCATCCAGCCGCTGTCCGGGAGTTTGACGAAGCGTCCGGTCGCGTTGGCCAGGCGCTGCAAATCTGCCGGCGTCAATTTCAGCCCCTCGGCTTCCCAGGCGGCTGAAACTGAGAACCAGTCAATGCCGCTGCCCTGGACCATGAGTTTGGGGCGAAGCCGGCGCGGCGACAAGAACAGGCGCTGAAACGCGGGGTTTCCGAGATACTCGGCCTGGGCGGGCCGGTCCGGCCACGCCGCGGCGAGAGAATTGAGAAATTGCTCGTTCGCGTCTCCGACCCAGAGGCCGGGCTCGGGCGTGAACCAATCCAGTCGGCGCAGCCAATGGACCGCCGGTTCCAGTCGCGGGTCATCCAAAATCTGCGGCTTGTCCTTCTGCTTCTTTGGCGCCTGGGTGAGCTGCCATTCGTGGCCGCTCCATTGCCAGGAGCTTTGGTCGAGCTCGCTGCTGGCCAGGAGGCGCAGGCGAACAGTGTCTTCGTTGAGCTCGAAGAGAAACTGCGGCACGGCAGGATGGGCCACACAAAGCGTTTGCCACGAAAAATCCTTTTGCGGGTTGGTCTTTCGCAGGTGGGCCAGGAGCCGATGGCTCAATTTGCGAACCGGCAAACGGGGAGCGTTGATCCACGACGCGAAGAGAGTGGGCGGCCCGGGATTGCGCACGAGATAAAAAGTCTGGTTGACGAGCACGAGCGTCGGATGGCCGGCAAAGAAGTGCGCGCCGTTCAACGGCCGGGGTTCGCATTCGGGCAGGGTCAGTCGATGACTGAAGAAGAGTTCCGCGCTTTCCGTTTCAAGGTGAGGACTCAACTCGGCCAACTGTCCGTGGAAGCCAAGCAGTTTGTGATCGGGGAGCACCAGGCGCGAGGTCTGGCCCCAGCGCGCCAGCCACTGGAGCAACTCCATGCCGTTCAAGGCGAGCCACTCCTTGTCGAGCTTCTTTTCGCCGTACATTTCCTTCAACCAGAGAATGAAGTTACAGTCCGCCGGCGGGAAGAGCTCCTGTTCGTGCCCCGACCGCGTGGCCAGCTCGACCACTTCGCTGACCGTGCGAAGTTTTTCTCCGCTTTTCGGCCGGGAGACCGCGAACTGGACCCTCAAGTTGTGGAGGGTGGGCTGGTTGTCCCGCGGCTGAACTTCGCACACAACCCGAAGCGCGGCCCGCGGCGTGTCCAGATGCACTGGAGCCGGCGGGAGCAGCCAGTCATCCAGAAAGCGAGAGAACTGCTGTTCCTGCTCGGCTTGCTCCACTTCGGCCAGACGCTCGTAATTGGCGTGCGGCGCGAGCTCGGTCGGCAACGGACGGTTGGCGCGCAGGAACAGCAGCGCGAGCGCTTCCAGCCGCGTTTGGCCCTGGGTCTGAAGCAAGCGCGGCCACCAGTCTTCGCCGCCAAAATCTTTTCGCGCCAGACACAGTTTCTCGAAGTAATCTTCCAGCAGCAGCCAAGAACGCTGGGAATCAGCACAAGATGAAAACGCGCGGAGGATTTCAGTCCGTGCGGCGACGGCGGTTTTCGAGTCCGCCAGCTCCCGCCGCAGATCGGCCAGCGCGCCGTACGTGCGGTCGAGCACCTGATGATGGGCGTCGTATTTGGTGGTCGCCGACAATGCGTGTGGCCCGTTGTTGCGTTGTGGTTTTGCCATTTTGCAGTCATCCACAGGGACGAAGGTCGCTCATCTCGACACAAAAACGCCCGGACGGTCAACGAGAAAACGCGCCTCAAGGAGCTGCAGTGCATCCCGAAGTTGTCAGTGATTCCGTCCACGTAGCGCAGAGTTGCACTCTGCCGTATCGCCGATTTGGAATCGGCAGCGCGTCGGCCATTCTCAACGCTTCCCTCCCAGCCGACGCGCCGCAGGATCCAATCCTGCGATACGGCAGATTACAAATCTGCGCTACGCGGCACCGACAAACTCGCGGATGCACAGTCCGAGCTGCGTTCCAATGAGAACGACCCGTCACATTCGGGTTCGTCGCCTGAGTAACGCAAGTTATCCTAGCTGGCGCTCCAGCGGGATCAATCCTCAATTGATATGCTGACCATCGACGGTTCATTCGGGGAAGGCGGCGGGCAGATTCTGCGGACGGCGATCAGCCTCGCGCTGGTGACAGGACAAGAAGTTCGGATCGAAAAAATTCGGGCTGGACGGGAGAAGCCCGGCCTGCAGCGCCAGCATCTGGCCGCGGTGGAAGCCGCGGCGGCCCTTTCCCAAGCCCACGTCGAAGGCTCCGAACTCGGCTCGCGCAAAATTCTTTTTCGCCCCGGTTCCGTGGCGCCCGGAGATTATTCCTTCACCGTGGGCAGCGCCGGCAGCGCGACGCTCGTCCTGCAAACAATTCTGCCGGCATTGCTCACCGTCGCGGCTCCTTGCGCGGTGCTGTTGGAAGGGGGAACCCACAATCCTTTCGCGCCTCCGTTCGAGTTCCTTGCCAAAACTTACCTTCCGCAAATCAATCGCCTGGGACCTCGCGTCCGATCCAAGCTGGATCGCCACGGGTTTTACCCGGCCGGAGGCGGAAAAATGCGGGTGACGATCGATCCCGCGACGAAGCTCCAACCGTTCAGCTTGCTGGAGCGCGGGCGCGTGCTCGATTGCCGCGGCACGGCGATTGTGGCGCACCTCCCGCGCCACATCGCGGAGCGTGAACTCAAGGTGCTCAAGCGCGAACTCGGCCTCCACTCCGCCGATACACGCATCGAAGAAGTCAAATCGTACGGCCCGGCCAACGCGGTCTTTGTCGAAGTCGAAACCGAATCGGTCACGGAAGTGTTTGTGGGCTTTGGTGAACAGGGCGTGCGGGCCGAGCTCGTGGCGGGCCGTCTGGCCAAGGAAGTGCGGCGCTACCTGGACGCGGAGGTGCCGGTGGGCGAGCACCTGGCGGATCAGCTTTTGTTGCCGCTGGCGCTGGCGGGCGGCGGTTCGTTTGTAACGCTTCCGCTGTCTTCCCATTCACTTACCAACATCGAAGTCCTGAAGCACTTCCTGCCGATCGACGTGAAGGTGGAACCGGTATCAGACCACGCCGTGCGGGTTCAACTGGCTCTCAGACCTGGGACCGTTGAACAAGGCTGAAAGAAGTTCTTGTTTGCGAATTGCCAGGCCGCAATCGATTTTCCATTTCGACCCTGCGCCAATCGCGCAAACGTGGAAACAAAAGGATGCGGGACCGCCACGAACGGCAGATCGAAAGCTCAGGGTTATGGCAACCGATTTTTTTCAAAAATGAAGCGAATGGGATGAACCAGGATTATCTTAGAGGGTGTGTTGAAAACATGTGGAACGGGCTACCCTCCCGTCCTCGGCGGCAGCTTGCCGCTGAGAATCGCGGCAGGCTGGTCTTCAATGGACTTAAGATTGTGCGTCGAGAATATCGCGCTCTTGCCGACGCGTTCGTCTTGCTCTTGGTTCTGACGTCGAGCGTCCACGCGGCCAGTCTGCCGTTGACCTGGCGTTGGTCGAACCCGCGGCCCCACGGAAACAAAATCGCGGCGATGACTTTTGGAAATGGCTGGACCGTGCAAGTTGGAGAGCGCGGCCAAATCTATTTGAGCCGCGACCTGAACGATTGGATCCCGTACGACAGCAGGACAACGAACGACCTGCGCAGCGCCACGTTTTTTGGCAGCAAGATCGTCATCACCGGGGAGAACGGCACGGTGCTCGTCGCGGATTCGGGCCTTCCGCGGCCCAACTTTCAGCGCATTGACTTGGGCACTTCGGACTGGCTGGAAGGCGTCACAGCGTCGCCAAGCCTCCTGGTCGCGGTCGGAGACAACGGCGCAACTTACACGAGCCATAATGGAACCGTCTGGCTGCGCCAGAGCCAAACGTTCACGACGTGGCTGCGCGGCGTCGCCTATGGTAACGGATCGTTTGTGGCCGTAGGCGAAACCGGATTGGTGGCGACCAGTTCGGACGGCGTCGCGTGGCAACGTCAGACCAGCGGCGTGACCGAACATTTGAATCAGATCGCGTGGGTCCAGAATCGCTCCCTCGTGGTGGGCGACTCGGGGCGAACTCTGGCCAGCACGGATGGACGAAGCTGGCAAACCGTTGCCACCGGCGCCGCCAATGCTCTCTACACCATCACCGCCAGCCCGAGCAGTGTTTCCGTTGCGGGCGAAAGCGAATTGCGCTTGCAGGAGAACGGCGTCTGGGCCGATCAGATTCGGACCACGACCACTTCGTTTCCGGCGCCGAACTGGACCTACTTGAGCAGTTTGTGGGATGGGAGCTTGTTCTTGTTGGGGGGCAGGACCGGGCTGACCTTGGAAGGGTTCAAAACCAACGCCGCCAGCCCCACCGTCTGGGTAGATCGGCACGACGCGTTGCGGAACTGGATCTGGGATGTGACGCGCACGCCGGAGTTTTACATCGCGGTCGGGGACCGAGCGACGGTCATGACGAGCGAAAACGGGATCGATTGGAATCTGGAATTGGTTCCCGATTCGCTCGCCAGCGCCATCTTTCTCGGTGTCGGCGGCACGACGAACTTGTTCCTCGCCGTCGGGAATCAGGGCCGCGCCATGATCAGCGCCAACGGGGTCATCTGGGACGCTGTGCCCATGCCCGCGAGCAATGATCTGCAAGGCGTCGCGGCGCTGAACAATAATCTGCTGGTCGTCACCGGGGGCGGTGGAACAATTCTGACCAGCCCTAACGGAACGAATTGGACCGCGCAGAGTTCGCTCACCACCGCGTTCTTGTCCAGCGTGGCCGCCGGACCGACTGGCTTGGTCGCCGTCGGCGCCGGGGGGACAATTCTGCAAAGTCTGGACGGCAGATCATGGAACCGGCGCGCGATTGGCACGACCAACTGGATCTACCGCGTGCGTTATCTCGGTGGCCAATTCCTCGCGGTCGGCCAGAATGGAACGCTCCTGAGCAGTCCCGAAGGAGCGAGTTGGACCGCTCGTTCCAGCGGCACGGCCGAATGGCTGAACGACGTCGCGCGCGTGGGGCAAACTTATTTTGCCGCCGGCGCGCATGGCACGGTGCTGCGCAGCGACGACGCCGTCTCCTGGGAAAACATCGGCGCCATCACGCACAAATCGTTGTTCGCGCTCGCGAGCTCCGGCGGGCAGCTTATCGCCGCAGGCGTGGAAGGGGTGATTTTCCGGAGCCAGGTGATTCCCGACCGGACGCCGGTCTCGATCAAAAGCTTCAGCCGAAAATCGGGGGAGAACGCGTTTCTCTTCTCCGGCCAGCCAGATCAACGCTTCACACTCGACCACAGCACAGACCTGTTCAACTGGAAGACCGGGACTGAACTCGAGTTTCGGGACAGTTCCGCGGCGCTGATCCATCTGGAAACGTCGCCGGTGAATTCGGACCGCCTCTTCTTCCGCGCGACGTTGCGATAGCGAATACAAGGAAACAGAGACGCAAAGACTTCGTTGCCTTCTTTGGGGCGGAGATTCAACCGAAGATTAAGGTTCGTTTCACCAGCTACTTTGATCGCCCCTTGCGGAGAGCAACCTCAGCCTCCAGTGCATCCCAGTCCAGCAGTTTTCCGCCTTCCGCGAGGCATTTCTGGCGCGAAGACCAAAGCCTTCTACCAAACAGAGTCTTAGGCTTGAAAGTGACTAACGACTCAGATCGACGGGCCGTGGATTTATTCTCGGGTCGGTTGAGAGTTTTCATTGCGAGAAAAACTAACCCACCCGATGCAGCATTCAATCATTTACACGGCATTTCGGACGGAACCAGGCGTTTCCAGGCAGAGCTTACGGCTTCGCGAGAACGAATTCTCAGCAAGGCTCCACAGCTTCCATCAGCAGTTCCGCCATGTGCAGCGGACGGAATGGCGTCAGGTGTTCGATTTGATGGCGGCAGCTTGTGCCGGACGCGACCAAGACAGTTCCGGCGGGTTGGTTTTGCAGCTTTTCGACAAGCGGCTCGGCGACTTTCAACGACAACTCGTATTTGGAGTCAAGAGCGCCGAACGCACCGGCCATGCCGCAACACCCCGTTTCGAGCAAAGTCACTTTCCGGCCCGGCAAACGCTGAGCCAGCCGAACCATGTACGACGGATTAGTCAATGACTTGGCGTGGCAATGCGCGTGAATCGCGACGTGGCCAGGCCGTTCCCTGAATCGGAGCGCGGCCGGTTCTCGACTTAGCAAGTTCTCCATGAATTGCTCGAAGAGAAAGCAGCGCTGCGCGATTTCGTCCGCTCCGTTCAAACCGAGTTCGCGGTAATCCTCGACGAACATGGAGTAGCAGGATGGCTCCAGGAAGATAATTGCGGATTGCGGATTGCGGATTGCGGATTGCGTCGTGTGCGTTCCATCGTGTTCGCCGCCCCGCACGCCGTCTGCGCCAAAGATTCGGAGATTGTGGCGGCCCAGGCGGGCGGCTTCGTCGAGATTGCCCTGGCTGAAGGCGGGACGGCCGCAGCAGCGGCGCGAGCGCGCCAGTACCACTTCAAAGCCTGCCGCCTCCAAAACGGCCACGGCGGCCCGGCCGATATGCGGTTCGTGGTAGCGCACGAAGGTGTCGTCCCAGAGAATGACTGATCCACGCACTCCCCTTGGCTCCGGCGGTTCACGCGTTGCCGTGGTCATCGTCTTGGGAGTTTGAACGCCGCGTTCCCCCTCACCCCGGCCCTCTCCCTGGGGGAGAGGGAGAACGGATCTCAACGCGAGGCGAAGAATGGCGGCTCCTCTTTGAGCGAGAGCGGCAAAAGTATTTCCCTCTCCTTGGGGAGAGGGCCAGGGTGAGGGGACAGGGAGCGGACGACAGCCAGTCGCGCTCAAATCCTCACGGCGCTTGAACCAGTGATCAAAGCGGTGTCCGGCGTAACGAGGAAACGGGCGTTTGGCAGAAAGGCCGAGCCCCCGGCTCAGGAGACGCTGCAACCAGCGCCACTCCAGGGCGGCGTTGGCCAGGTCCGGCGCGAGACACCCGATCCGCCCCAGCCAATCCACGGAACTGAGCAGCCACTCGCGCAGCGGCAGCCCATCGCGTCGATGTCGCGCGTGGAACAATTCCGCCTTGAGCAAGGCCATATTCACGTTGGAGGGGCATTCGGTCGTGCATGCCTTGCAGGCGAGACAATTGCTCAAAGCCTACTCCAGCTCGACCGACCGCAAGGGATCGTGATCGTTCATCCCGCGCAATTCCAGCGCGGCGCGGATCGCGTTCGTTCGCCCGCGCGTGGACATGATTTCTTCGCCGGTCGCAAGGAACGTCGGACACATGGTCGGCGAGTCTTTGCGGCAACCGCCGCACCCGTTGCACTGTTCGAGATTCCGGGTGAAAGATCCGTCCTTGGCCGCGAACGCCAGCACCGGATCGAACGGCAAGCGCAACTCATAGCCGGCTCCCAAACGAAGTCGCGTGTCGATCTGAAATCGTCCGTCGGGAATGATCTTGCCGGGGTTGAATCGATTCTGCGGATCGAACGCCGCCTTGATTTCTCGCAGCACACCGATCAATTCCTCGCCAAGCTGCTCCGGCATGTACTCCGTGCGGGCGATCCCCACGCCGTGCTCCGCGGCCAGCGAACCCTTGAAATGGCGCACGAGGGAGGACACTTCATCGGCCACTCGCCGGAATTTTTTCAAATCGCTCGCCCGGTGTAGATCGAGCACAGGGCGCACGTGAAGGAGGCCGGAAGCGGCGTGCCCGTAGTAGCACGCGTTCAGGCCGAGTGGTTTCATGATCGATTCCAGCCCGGCCACATAGTCCGGCAAGCGCTCGGGCCGGACCGCCGTGTCCTCGATCCCCGTGACCGGCTTGGCGTCGCCTTTGCATCCGGTCAGAAGGGAGAGACCGGCTTTGCGCAGCGACCAGACCAGGTTCATTTCTCGGTCCGATTTGAGAATCGTTCTTCGCAACCCCAGATTCCGCCGCGCCAGCGCCGCGAGCCGCTCCTCCACGCCCTCGAAGAACTCGACGATCAGGATCGACTCGCAAGGCTTGGCGTCGAGTTCGAGAAGATCGCGCGCCGCTTCAAAGTTCAGTTGCCCTTGGGTCTGATCGAACAGAACGCGGTCGATGTGCTCAATGGCGGCGGGCTTCAGATCGAGCAATTCAACCGTGGCTTGCATCGCTTCTGCAACCGACGCAAAAAAAATCAGGCCCAGCCCCTTTTGCTTTGGCAGGGGAACGATTTTCAATTCCGCCGACATGATGGCGGCCAGCGTTCCTTCGCTGCCGGCGAGAAGGTCGGGCAAATGATCCGGCCGGCGCAAGTAGCGATCCAGTCCGTGGCCCGGCCAGCGCTTCAACAGACCGGCCGGCATGCGCTCGGAAATCTGCGCGGCGTGCTTCTGAACCAGTTTGTTCGCCAGGGCGCGTTGGAGTCGCAGCGTGTCGTGTGCGGGGCCAATGACTTCAACTCGGCCATCCGCGAGCACAATTTCCAAAGCGTGAACGTGGTCGGCGGTCGTGCCGTAGAACGCTGTGTGCGAGCCCGACGAGTTGTTCGCGATCATTCCGCCGAGGGTGGCGCGCGAACTCGTGGCCACGTCCGGGCCGAAGCGGAATCCGTGCGGCTGTAGAAACCCGTTGAGTTGATCCAACACCACGCCCGCTCCAACGCGCACCGTGCGCTTTTCCAAATTCAAGTCGGTGATTTGGCGATTGAAGCGCGCGAACTCGACGATCAAGCCGTCGCCAATCGCGCCCCCGACCAATCCCGTGCCCGCACCCCGCGGAGTAATCGAGAGGCCGGCGTCCGCCGCCGCTCGTATGACTGCGGCGGCTAGCGCGGCACTGCGGGGAAAGGCGACGCCCAAGGGCACGATCTGATAAATGGAAGCGTCCGTGGCGTAGAGTTGCCGGGTGAGGTTATCGAACGCAACTTCGCAGCCGGCGGCGGCGATGGCGCGCTGCTGTTGGCTGAAAGTCATCGTCCTTCCAACCTAATGACCGTCGCCCCTTTTGACAACCGTGCGGGTGGACAGGACTCGCCGCGAGGCGCCTCCACAAGTTGTCGGTGGTTCGTAGCGCACATTTTCAAGCTGCCGTATCGCGGAAGTCCCGTCGAACTCACGGGCGCCCTGCCGATGGCAAATCGGCGATACGGCGCAGCGCGGAGGAACCGCAACCCAAACGGCGCCCGGCCTTCCAGGCCGCAGCGGGTCCGCCCCGAAGTTGGCCCTCGAAGAGTTCCGAGCGTCATAGACCCTTCGATCTGCTGCGGCCTGGCGCTGTAACTCAAAAGGGGGTGTTACCCAAGGTGAGGCCGGAAAGGGTTCCGGTTGACTCAAAAGTGGTGTTACCCAAAGTCCCTCGAAATTGGAAGCGAAGGAAGCCGGGGCACGGTGGCAGTCCG
>Ga0233424_10001011_pt1 | contig 28588 bp, 22 predicted proteins | sample Watercolumn_Towu_FD_181011 | JGI IMG/M metagenome (GOLD analysis project Ga0233424, IMG submission 181011) | Freshwater microbial communities from Lake Towuti, South Sulawesi, Indonesia - Watercolumn_Towuti2014_125_MG | ecosystem: Environmental > Aquatic > Freshwater > Lake | place: Indonesia... | reverse complement strand
GCCTTGCGCGGGCCGCGCGGCGCGCCGCTGCTGCGCGTGGACGACGACGGCCCGGGCATCCCGCCCGAGCAGCGCGAGCGGGTGTTCGACCGCTTCCAGCGCGGCGAAGACACCCGTGTGGAAGGCAGCGGCCTGGGCCTGGCCATCGTGCAGGCGGCCGCGCGCCAGCAAGGCGCCGTGGTGCGGCTGTCGGATGCGCCGGGGGGCGGGCTGCGCGCCGAGATCGCGTGGCCGGCGCCCTAGTCGCGAGGGCCTAACGCGTCGGCACGGGGTGCGGCCGGCGCTGCCAGTCGTCCACGATGCCGACGGCCCGGTCCCAGGCCGCGCGGTCGTAGGTGACGGCGGAGAAGAGGTTGTCCTTGCCGGGCTGCTGGCGCACGGCACTGCGGGCCAACTGCTCCAGCGGCTCACGCGCGGCAGCCACGCAGCCGGGCAGGTCGGCAAAGCCCGCGCCGACGCGGTGGAAGAGCACGGCGCGCCGCAGCTCGGTCGCCTTCATGGAGGCCGTTTCCACCGCCCGCAGGAAGACACGCGCCTGGCCCTCGCCGAGCAGCTCGACGCAGAGTTCGCGACGCCATCCGGTGAGCGTCTGGGCGGGGGTGAGGGTGGCGGGCGTGTCGTCGATCTGCAGGGGCATGCCGACAGTCTGCGGGTGCCGCATGACAACCCCTGCGCTCGATGTGTACGAAAGCAACGCGCCCCGACGCGATGTCACGCGACGGGGCGCAAAGTTGCGTGCTGTTTCCAGCACGTCCCGCTCAAGGCAGGGTCAGCGCAGCTGGTAGCTCAGCGACACGAAGTAGCTGCGGCCGCGCGGGTCGCCGTAGGTCGGGTCCCAGGTGACCTGGAAGTAGCGCGACTGGTTGGTGAAGGGCGGTGCGGTGTCGGCCACGTTCAGGATGCCGCCGCGCAGGCGCAGCTCGGGCGTGATGCGGTAGCTGGCGGTCAGGTCCCACAGCGAGTAGGCCTTGACGTCGCGGTTGTTGTAGGCCGGAGCGGCCAGGCCGTCCACGTTCTGGTCACGGTAGCTGGACAGGTAGGTGTTGGTCACCGTCACGCTGGCCGGGCCGTAGTCCCAGTCCAGGTTCAGCTTGTGGCGCCAGCGTTGCACGGCCTTGTCGTCCTTGAACTTGCCCAGGCCATCCACCAGCGGGGAGCGCGGGTCGGTGGCGAACTTGTACTCGGTGACCAGCGTGCCGTTCAGGCCCGCGCCGAAGGTGCCATAGGCCGTGGCCTCACCACGCCAGCTCAGCGACACATCGAAGCCCGAGGTGTTCAGCTTGCCGCGGTTTTCCTTCTTGACGGTGATGTACTCGACGAAACCGTCGTCAAAGCGCGTCACGACCTTGGGGTCGTTGTAGAGCGCCGGCGTCGTGAAGATGGTCTCTTCGCCGATCTGCGAAATGATGTCGGACTTGCGGATGGTCCAGTAGTCGACGCTGCCCAGCAGGCCGCGCTGGGGCTCGTAGACCAGGCCGAGGCTGGCCTGCTTGGACTTCTCGGGCTTGAGCTCGGGGTTGGAGTAGCGGTCGATGTTGAGCTGGCCGACTTCGCCGCTCACCGGGTCACGCACGAAGCTGGCGGTGATGCCCGAGCGCAGCGGCAGGAACATCTCCGACACCGTCGGCGCACGGAAGCCGGTGCCGTAGGAGGCGCGCGTCAGCATCTGCTTGCTCGGGCGCCAGCTCAGGCCCAGCTTGGGGTTGGTGGTGCTGAGGTCGGGCGAGGTGGTCTTGCTGGCCGCGTCGTAGACGCCGTTGTAGCGGTCGTGGCGCAGCGCGAACTGGGCCTCCAGCTCGCGGGTGATCGGGGCGCTGAGCTCGGCGAACACGCCGGCCACATTGCGCGAGTGGCTGGTGTCGGCCAGCAGCTCGCCCGAGCTGGCGCGGTCGCCGTTGACGTCATTGGTCTTGAGCACGTCAGTGGCGCGGAACTCGGTCTTCTCCTTGCGCAGCTCGGCGCCCAGGGCCAGCATCAGGTCGCCGCCGTCCAGCTGGCCGATCGCGCGGGTCAGCTTGCCGTCGAGGCTGGTGGACGTGCCCTTGCTGATGCGGGCCGCGCCGTCCAGGCGGATGCCGTTCATGAAGGCCTGGCCGGCCGTGCGGTCGGTGGGCTTCACGAAGGGGTTGTAGGAGCCCGCCTTGAGGCCGGCTTCGAGCTTGGTGAGCGACACCCAGCCCGACAGGTTGGTGTCGGTGGCCTTGTTGGTGCTCTGGCTCAGGGCCGTGTCGTAGTCCCAGCCGCCCAGGGTGCCGGTCGCGCCGAGCACGAGGCGGCTGGCTTCGCTTTCCACGCGGCTGGTGCGCTGGCCGGCGTCTTCCAGGCGGAAGCGGAAGTCCACCGCACCGAGCACGCCGGTCACGTCCTGCAGCGACTTGGGCAGCGTGATGCCGGAGCTGGTACGGAAGCGCGCCGTGGCGGGCGAGGCGGCGTAGTCGGTCGTGGCCTTGGCCAGCATGACTTCGGCGAAGACCTGGTTGTCATCGTCCAGCTGCGCCGTGAAGCGGCCCAGCAGGCTCTGCTTGTCGGCCTTGGGGTAGATCTGCGAGCCGGCCACGTAGTCGTAGGAGCAGCCCTCGCGGCCGCCGAGGCTGGTGCCGTCGATGAAGTTGGCATTGGGCGCGCCGGTGCAGCTGGCCTTGCCGAAGTTCACGCGGCGCGAGCCGGAGTTGGGGCCGCCCGGGTTCCAGGTGCCGTCGGCATTGCTGCCCTTGAGCGCCGTGCCGGGGTTGGCACGCACGAAGTTGTTCAGCGCGGTGAGCTGGGCGCTGGTCAGGTCGATGTTGGCGGGGAAGGAGTTGCTGGAGGCCTGCGGCGGCAGACTGGTGGGCAGGCTGTAGTCGCGGATGAACTGGCGCTGCGAGGCGTCCAGCGCGTCGAGCTTCTGCAGGTCGAGCGTGGCGAACACATTGAAGCGGTCCTTGCGCAGGTCACCGAAGCCGCCGCCCAGGGTCACGGTCGTCTTGCCCGCGCCGCCTTCGCTCGTCTTGAGCGTGTAGGCGCTGAGGTCGGCGCCCTGGTAGTCCTTGCGGGTGATGAAGTTGATCACGCCGCCCATCGCATCGGTGCCGTAGATGGCCGAGGCGCCGTCCTTGAGCACTTCCACGCGCTGGATGGCGCCGGACGGGATGCTGTTCAGGTCCACACCCGCGTCGTCGCCGGGGCTGGCGAAGTTGGCCAGGCGCCGGCCGTTGAGCAGCACCAGCGTGCTGGACACGCCCAGACCGCGCAAGTTGGCGCCGTTGAAGCCGCGCTGGCCGCCGCTCTGGTCGGTGATGGAGGCGCCGTCGGTCAGGCCGCCGACGTTGGAGGTGATCTTCTGCAGCAGCTCGGCCGCGGTCGTCACGCCCATCTTGTCGATGTCCTGGCGCTTGACGACATCCACCGGCAGCGCGGCTTCGCCGTCGATGCGCTTGATGCTGGAACCCGTGATCTCCACGCGTTCGAGCTTCTGTTCTTGGGCCTGGGCCTGGGCTTGGGCCTGGGCGGTCAGGGTGAAGGCGCACAGCAGCGCGGCATGGGCGAGCGGGTGCCGGGTGAAGGAGCGGGTCATGAAGGCCTCGGAGTGGGTGAGTGGGATCAGATGTCCTTCAGGTTAGGGAGGGCTTGTGTGGCTTGCCTATGGGGTTTAGGCGTGCCGGTCGCTTCTGGGCAAGTGCGCGTCGCTTCGTCGCAAGCCCGTTGTGCAGGCCTTGCGCCGATGCGACATGCAATTGCGTTGCAGGTGCACGGCGCACCGCTTTGAGGCTCTACCCGCTGGTTGCAGCGCCGCCGCGCTGACAAGATGGCGCCATGAGATTCCTGAAACCCCTTCTCCTGGCCGGCCTGTGCTGGCTCGGCAGCGCCCAGGCGGGCACGGCCATCGTCATCGGCGGCGCGCTGCGCGCCGACAACGACGCGGTCTGGCAGCGCATCGTCGACGAGGCCGGCGGCGCAGGCGCGCGCATCGCTGTCTTTGCCACGGCCGCCGGGAACCCGGAGCGCAGCGCCGCCTCCATCGTGGCCGCCCTCAACCGCCGTGGCGCGCAGGCCGAGGCCATTCCCGTCGCGCCGCGTCTGGCGGGCGTGGACCTGCAAGCCAAGCTGCGCGACCCGGTGCTGCTGGAGAAGGTGCGCCAGTCGCGCGGCGTTTTCTTCTCGGGCGGTGCGCAGGAGTACATCGTCGACAGCCTGCAACCGGCAGGTCAGCCGACCGAGATGCTCCAGGCCATCCGAGGCGTCGTCGACCGGGGCGGCGTCGTGGCGGGCAGCAGTGCGGGCGCCGCCATCATGAGCCGCATGATGTTCCGCGACCCGCCGGGCAACCATCTCATCCTGAAGGGGCAATGGCGCGAGGGCAAGGAGTTCGACCGCGGCCTGGGCTTCATCGCGCCGGAGGTCTTCATCGACCAGCATTTCCTCAAGCGTGGCCGCATCGGCCGCCTGCTGCCCGCGATGCAGGCCCTGGGGTTCAAGCACGGGCTGGGCATCGAAGAGAACTCGGCGGCCGTCTTCAAGGGCAAGCAGGTCGAGATCATCGGCGCCCGCGGCGCCCTGCTCGTCGACCTCAGCGAGGCCGGCAGCGACCCGAAGCAGAAGGCCTTCAACCTGCGCGGCGCCCAGCTGAGCTACCTCGACCGGGGCGACCGGCATGACTTCGGCACCGGCATCAGCACGCCTTCGGCGGTCAAGCTGCGCGAGCCGATGGCCAGCACCCAGGAGCCCAACGTCGAAGCGCTGCGCCAGGGCAGCCCGTACTTCATGGACATCCTGGGCGACCAGGCCATCGTCAACGCGATGGCCTATTTGTTCGACACCGGCCTGCCCGAGGTCCGCGGCCTGGCCTACCAGATGCGGCCCCGTCCGGGCGACCCGGCACCAGACCTCGGCTTCGAGTTCCGGCTCTACAAGGGCCCCGGCAGCGCTGCGTGGTTCAGCAGTGCCCAAGGCGGAGAGGACGTCACCGTGCTCAAGGTCCGTCTCGACGTCATTCCCGTGCGCCTGGCGCAGCCCCTTCTGTCCCCGCTATGAGAACCCTGATCCATGAACTGCCGGCCGCCAGCGCTGGCACGCAGCGCCGTGTGCGCAGCCTGCACTTCGGCACCGGCAGCTCGGGCCGCAAGGCCTATCTGCAGGCCGCGCTCCATGCCGACGAGGTGCCGCCGATGCTGGTGGCGCAATGCCTGATCGAGCGCCTCACGGCGCTGGAGGCGGCAGGCGCCATCACCGGCGAGATCCTGCTCGTGCCCATGGCCAACCCGATCGGCCTCGCGCAGGACGTGCAGGGCAGCGCCTTCGGCCGCTTCGACCTCGGCACCGGCGTCAACTTCAACCGCCAGTTCCGCCACCTAACGCCGGCGCTCATCCCGGCGCTGGAAGGCCGCCTCGGGCCGGATGTGGCCGCCAACACGCGCACCATCCGCGCCGCCTGCCGCAGCCTGCTGGCCGCCTGGCAGCCCACGAGCGAAGCCGAGGCCCTCAAGCACCTGCTGCAGACCCTGGCCGCCGACGCCGACCTCGTGCTCGACCTGCACTGCGACAACCAGGCCGTGATGCATGTCTACACCGGCACGCCGCAGGTCCAGGCCCTGCAGCCCCTGGCGGCCTACCTGGGCGCGCAGGCCCTGCTCTACAGCGAAGTCTCCGGCGACGACCCCTTCGACGAGACGCTGTCGCGAATCTGGTGGGAGCTGGCCGCGCATTTCGAAGGCCGCTTCCCGGTCGACCCGAATGGCTGCCTCGCTGCCACGGTGGAGCTGCGCGGCGAGACCGAGGTGAGCCAGCCCCTGGCCGAGCGCGATGCCGACGCGCTGGTGGCCGCGCTGCGCCAGCTCGGCCACATCGAAGGCGCCGCGCCGCCCGTGCCCGCCGGTTGCACCGCCACGCCGCTGGAGGGCGTGGAGCCCGTGACGGCGCCGCTCAGCGGCATCGTCGTGTTCGCCAAGCAGCCGGGTGACTGGGTGGAAGCCGGCGAGCTGGTGGCCGAGATCGTCTGCCCGCTCACCGACACCCGCACCCCCCTGCACGCCCGGGCCAGCGGCCGCTGCTTCGCCCGCAGCGCGCGCCGTTACGCCACCCGCGGCATGCGCCTGGCCAAGATCGCCGGCGCGCAGGCCTACCGCTCCGGCAAGCTGCTCTCGCCATGAAGCTCAAACTGCCCAACACCTATGTGCTGCTGGTGGCCCTGCTGGCGCTGATCGCGGCCGCCACCTGGGTCGTGCCCGGCGGGCGCTTCGAGACGGAGCTCGTCAACGGCAAGAAGGTCATCATCGCCGGCAGCTTCCACCTCGTGGAGGCCAAGCCCCAGGGGCTGGTTGCGCTGCTGACGGCGCCGATCAAGGGCTTCGTCGAAGCGGCGCTGATCATCGGCTTCGTGCTCATCGTGGGCGGGGCGTTTGCGGTGCTGCAGCGCACCGAGGCCATCGACGCGATGATCAAGTCGGTCGCCCGCGCGCACAGCCGCTCGGCCCTGGTGCGCGCGCTGGTCATCCCGGTCTTCGTCACGCTGTTCTCGCTCGGCGGCGCCACCTTCGGCATGGCCGAGGAGGCCATCCCCTTCGTGCTGATCTTCATCCCGCTGGCCCTGGCCCTGCGGCTGGACACGCTCACCGGCGTGGCCATCCCCTTCGTGGGCTCGCAGGTGGGTTTCGCCACCGCCTTCCTGAACCCCTTCAACGTCGGCGTGGCGCAGGGCATTGCCGGCGTGCCGCTGTTCTCCGGCATCGGCTACCGCGCGCTGTGCTGGGCGGTGGCCACCGGCCTCACGATCGCCTTCCTGCTGTGGTGGGCGGCGCGCATCCGCCGCTCGCCCGAGCTCAGCCCCACCTTCGCGATGGACCAGGAGCGCCGCCGCACACTGGACCTCGCCAGCTTCGAGCAGTTCGCGGGCATGACCTGGCGGCACCGCGTCGTGCTCTGGCTGTTCGCCGCCACGCTGGCCGTGATGATCGGCGGCGTCGTGAAGTTCTGCTGGTACATCGAGGAGATCGCCGCCCTCTTCCTGGTGATGGCGATTGCCGTGGGCGTGGTGGCGCGCCTGTCGGCCGACGAGTTCATGGCGGCCTTCCTGCAGGGCGCACGCGACCTGGTCGGCACCGCCCTCGTCATCGCGCTGGCCAAGGCGACCGTCATCCTCATGCGCGACGGCCAGATCATCGACACGATGCTCAATGCCCTTGCGCCCTTCGTGTCGTCGAGCACGCCAGTGCTGGCCGCGCAGAAGATGTTCGCCATCCAGTCGGTGATCAACTTCTTCATCCACTCCGGCACCGGCCAGGCCGCGCTGACCATGCCCATCATGGCGCCGCTGGCCGACCTGGTGGGCGTCACGCGCCAGACGGCGGTGCTGGCCTTCCAGTTCGGCGAGCTCACCACGCCGGTCATCCCGACCTCGGGCATCACCGTGGGCGTGCTGGCGCTGTCGGGCGTGCCCTTCGGCACCTGGTTCCGCTGGATGCTGCCGCTGCAGGCGCTCTACCTCGTGATGGCCCTGGCGCTGCTGGCCGTTGCCGCGCTCATGCACTGGTGATGCGACGATCGCTGCCATGACGCCTCCCCCGCCGCTGCGCCGAGTCGCCCTGCTGCCGCAGCCGGGCTTCTCGATGCTCGCGCTGGCGGGGGTGCTCGACTGCCTGGCCGCCGCCAACGAGCTGCAGGACGAGGTGGTGTGGCGGGGCGAATGCGTGTCCTTGCTGGGCGGCCCGGTGGCGGCAGGCAATGGCACGCAGCTGCACACCGCCGCCCTGCCGGCCGATGCCGACTGGCATGCCGTCGTGCTCATCACCGCCGACACCACGCCGCTGGACGCCGCACTCGCGGCACGCCTGAAGCACTGGGCCGGCGAAGGCCGCGTGCTGGCCGGCCTGGATGCTGGTGCTGCCCAGCTCGCCGCCTGCGGCCTGCTGGAGGGCCAGCGCGCCTGCGCCGACTGGCCGCTGCTGGACGGCCTCGCCGAAGCCCACCCCGCCGTGGCCTGGGCGAACGGCCTGTGGGAGATCAGCCCCGACGGCCGGCGCCTGAGCAGCGCCGGCGGCCTGGCCAGCGTGGACCTGTGCGGCGCCTGGCTGGCCGCCCAGCATGGCGAGCGCCTCGGCCAGGAGCTGGCCCAGTGGCTGGGCCTGAGCGGCCTGCGGCCGCGCGACGAGCGCCAGCGCGCCGGCTACAGCGAACGACGCGGTGCCGGCAGCCCCAAGCTCGCCGAGGCCCTGGCGCTGATGGAAGCCAACCTCGCCGAGCACCTGCCCACCGAGGAGGTCGCGCAGCTGGTGGGCGTGTCGCGGCGGCAGCTGGAGCGGCTCTTCAAGCAGCACCTCGACAGCCTGCCCTCGCGCCACTACCTGGAGCTGCGCCTGGCCCGCGCGCAGCGGCTGCTGCAGCAGAGCTCGCAGTCCATCCTGCAAATCGGCCTGTCCTGCGGCTTCTCTTCGGGACCGCATTTCTCGAACGCCTACAAGAGCCATTTCGGCCACACCCCGCGCGACGAGCGCAGCCGCCGGGCCCTGGCCTGGCGCGCCCCCACCTCCCCGGGAGAGACCCCATGAACCACCTGCTGCTGCGCCCCGTGGCCGAGGCCGACCTGGCCGACCTCGTGCGCATGGCGGCGGCCAGCGCCGACGGCATCAGCTCGCTGCCCAACGACGAGGCCAAGCTGGCCGCGCGCATCGCCGCCTCGCGCCAGGCCTTCGCCAGCTCCGACGACGCCAGCGGCGAGGAGACCTACCTCTTCGTGCTCGAAGACACCGAAGCCGGTCGCCTGGTCGGCTGCTCGGGCATCGCCGCCAGCGCGGGCTTCTTCGACCGCTTCTACAGCTACCGCAACGAGTTCGTCGTGCACGCCAGCGCCGCACTCGGCGTGTCGCAGCGCATGCACACCCTGCACCTGTGCCACGACCTGACCGGCGCCACCCTGCTCACCTCCTTCTACCTCGACCCCGCCTACGAGGCCGGGCCGGCCGCACAGCTGCTGTCGCGCGCGCGGCTGCTGTTCATCCGCGCGCATGCGAACCGCTTCTCCGAGCGCATCGCGGCCGAGAGCCCCGGCATCACCGATGCCGCCGGCCAGAGCCCCTTCTGGGATGCGGTGGGCCGGCGCTTCTTTGGCATGGACTACCCCCAGGCCGAAGTGATCGTCGGCGGTCGCAGCAAGGCCTTCATCGCCGACCTGATGCCGCCCTCGCCCATCTACGTGGCCCTGCTGCCCGAAGCCGCGCAGTGGGCGCTCGGCCAGCTGCACCCGGTCGGCGAGCTGCCCTTCTCGGTGCTGCAGGACGAGGGCTTCGATGCCGACACCTATGTCGACATCTTCGACGGCGGCCCCACCGTGGACGCGCCGCTGGCCTCGCTGCGCAGCGTGCGCCTGGCGCGCGATGTGCTGGTGCAGGACGAGCCCGACCCCGGGCCGCGCGAATGGGCGCTGGTGGCCTGCACCGAGCGCGCGCGCTTTTGCGCGGTGCTGGCCGAGGTGGGCCGCGACGTCGACGCCGCGACGGCTGCCCGCGTCGGCGCGCGCCCGGGCGACCGGCTGGTCGTCACGCCCCTGCAGACGGAGGTGGCCGCATGAGCCGCGTTCAGATCACCCCCGAGGGCACGGCCCTGCGCCTGGCCCTGCCCGGCAACACCGCCTCGCTGCGCCTCGTGCCCCGCCTGGGCCTGAAGCTGCCGCGCTACCACTTCCGCCTCGGGCGCGTGGTGCATGCGGCGGCCGAGCTGGACCTGTTCCGCGTGCAGACCACCCTGCTGCTCGGCAACGACCACACCGGCCGCGCGGAGCTGACCGAGCTGCGCTGTGCCGCCGACCTGCCCGCTGACGCGCAGACCGCCGCCTTGGGCGAGCTCATCGCCGCCGCCCAGGCCCTGCTGCAAGACCGGCCCGCCGACTTCGGCGACGCCCTGGTGGCCGAGCTGCCCGGCTGGCGCGATGCCGAGGGCCGCTCGCCCTTCTGGCAGGCCCTGGGCGCACGCTTCTACGCGGGCGACCCCGCCGAGGCCGAAGCCCGCCTCGGGCCCGACTGGCGCAGCCACCTTGCGGCCCTGCTGCCGCGACAGACGGTGTACCTGTCCTTCCTCGGCGCCGAGGCCGAAGCGCGGCTGCTGGACGTGCCCGAACGCTGGGCGCCCGCGCGTGCCGCTTTGCAGGCGGCGGGCTTCCACCCGCCCGAGCATGCCCGCATCGACGACGGCGGCCCGGTGCTGGCCTGGCCCCTGCCGCCCCGCTGAACCGCGCGGTCAGCACGCGGCGGCGGCGGCCCTAACTTTCGCCTCACTTTCGCCTCACCGAGCCCTCATCCGGCCTGCCTAGAGTCGCCGGCAAAGGGCTGCACCGCGGCCTGCCTGAGGAGATCGTGATGACCCGCACCGCCAAGACCGCACTCACCGCCACTGCCGCCGCCCTGCTCGGCGCTGGCGTGACCCTGTCCACCACCGCCGCCGGCTGGGGGCTGCCGGGCTGGTTGCAGGCCAAGGCACCCAGCGATGCCGCTGCGGGCGCCGCCCCCACGGCCGTGGCTGCCGCTGCCGCCGTGGCCACCGCCCCGACGACGGCGGCCGCACCCGCCCAGGCCCTGCCCAACTACCGCGCCATCGTGCAGTCCCAGGGCCCGGCCGTGGTCGGCATCACGGTGGCCGGCCTGCACAAGGCCAGCGCCGAGGACGATGACGAGGGCAATGCCCGCGGCCTGGAGAACGACCCCTTCTACCGCTTCTTCCGCGGCATGCCCGGCTGGCGCATGCAGCCCCCCGGCGCGCAGCCCTTCCGCGGCCAGGGCTCGGGCTTCATCATCAGCAGCGACGGTCTGGTGCTGACCAACGCCCACGTCGTGCGCGACGCCAAACAGGTGACCGTCAAGCTCAGCGACCGGCGCGAGTTCTCGGCCAAGGTGCTGGGCAGCGACCCGGCGACCGACATCGCCGTGCTCAAGCTCGACGCCACCGGCCTGCCCACCGTGCAGCTGGGCGACCCGCGCCAGGTGCAGGTGGGCGACTATGTGCTGGCCATCGGCGCGCCCTACGGCTTCGAGCAGACGGCCACGCAGGGCATCGTCAGCGCCAAGGGCCGCTCGCTGCCGGGCGACAGCAGCGTGGTGCCCTTCATCCAGACCGACGCGGCGGTGAACCCGGGCAACTCCGGCGGCCCGCTGTTCGACGCCGCCGGCCGCGTGGTGGGCGTGAACGCGCAGATCTATTCGCAAAGCGGCGGCTTCCAGGGCCTGGCCTTCGCCATCCCGGTGGACGTGGCGCTGAAGGTGAAGGACCAGATCGTCGCCCACGGCAAGGTCGAGCATGCGCGCCTGGGCGTCACGCTGCAGGACCTCTCCGCACCCCTGGCCGCCTCCTTCGGGCTGGACGCGCCGGACGGTGCGCTGGTGTCCAGCGTCATGCCCGACAGCGCGGCCGCCAAGGCCGGCCTGAAGGCGGGCGACGTGATCACCGGGCTGGACGGCGAGCGGGTGCGCGTGGCCGGCGATGTGTCGAGCCGCGTGGGCCTGGCCCGCCCGGGCGACAAGCTCAAGCTGGAGATCTGGCGCGACAAGACCCGCCTGACCGAGACCGTGAGCCTGGGCCGGGCCGACAAGGCCGTGAAGGAGGCCAGCGCCGCCCCCGAGCGCGGCTCGCTCGGCCTGGCGCTGCGGCCGCTGGAGAAGCAGGAGCTGCGCGGCTCCGGGCTGGATCACGGCCTGCTGATCGAGCGCGTGACCGGCCCGGCGCAACTGGCCGGCGTGCAGCCGGGCGACGTGCTGCTGGCCCTGAACGGCAAGCCGGTGAAGGACGTGGAGCAGGTGCGCGACGCGATGAAGGAGCAGCCCAAGCAGGTCGCCCTGCTCGTGTCGCGGGACGGCCAGCAGATCTTCGTGCCGGTGCGGCTGGGCTGACAGCGCCGCCTGAGTTGAACGGCCCCCGCGGGGCGCACCGAGCCGGGTGCGCCCCGCGGCTGCGTTAGGCTGCGTCCGCCCATCCAGGGCAGGAGGACGCGCGTGAACATGGAGTGGGCAGGGTGAAGCGGCCGCTGCTGATGGCAGGCCTGGCCGGGGCGACGCTGATGGCGGCCTGGCTGCTGCTGAGCCCGCCACCGCCGGCTGCACAGACCCCACCCGGACCGGCGCCTGTGGCGCCGCTGGCCCTGCCCCAAATGCCCGACGTGGCCGCAGCGGATTCGCCACCGCCGCAGCTGCCCAAGCCCGCCGCGTCGACAAGCGCCGCCCCACAGCCCGCCGGCCGGCCCATCGGGCCCGAGGGCTATGGCCCCCACATCGAGCAAGCCCTGGCCGGCAGTGACCCCCAGGCCGCCTGGGAGGCCGTGCTGTGGCTACGCCAGTGCGGCAGCACCGAGTCGCGCCGCGAGGCGGCGGCGACCCTGCGCAACCAGGGGCTCGCGCCCGAGTTCATGACCCAGCGCATGCTCGAAGTGGACGCCGAAGCGCGCCGCTGCCAGACCGTCACCGCCGCCCACCGGGCCCTGCTGGCCCCGCTGTCGGCGCGCGCGATGCGCGCCGGCATTCCCGAGGCGGCAGCGGCCTATGCCGAGGCCGCCTTTGCGGCCGACCTGAGCCCGGGCGAACGCGCCGAGGTCACCGAAGCGCTGCGACGCGACGCGAGCAGCGGGCATGCGCTCTCGATGATGGCCGCCGCGATGGCCGCCCCGGCCTGGGGCCTGGGCGATGACGAGCGGCTGGCCTATCTGTTCGCGCTGGCCCAGCTGCCACGCCCCATGATGACGCTGGACACGGCCACCGCCCTGGTTCAGCGGGGCCAACTGAAGCTGTCGGCGCCCGCCACGCCGGCGCAGCTGGCGGCGGCGCGGCAGGCCGGTCAGGCCCTCGTGGCCCGCATCAGCGCCGCCCCACGCCCATGACCGTGGCGGCGCCTGATCAGGGCATGCCGTTGTCCACGAACTCGGCAAAGCCCGGCCGCGCCGCGAGCCGCCCCATCCAGGCCTGAACCGCCGGCAGCGGTGTGCGCTCGATGGGTGCGTTCTGCCAGCGCTGTGCGGACAGGCCCAGCACCACATCGGCCAGCGTGAAGGCCTCGCCACAGACATGCGCCCCGGTGCGCGCGAGCTGCGCGTCCAGCAGGCCCATGTGGTGGTTCCAGCCCTTGACGCTGGCGGCGATGGCCTCGGGCGTGGCCGGCTGCCCACGCACCAGGGCCATGAAGGCCACGCGCCAGCTGTTGTTGAGCTCGCCGGCCTGCCAGTCCATCCATTGCTCCACGCGGGCTCGCGCCTGCGGCTCGGCGGGCAGCAGCGGGGTGTCGCCCGCGCGGGCTGCGAGGTAGCGGCAGATGCTGTTGCTCTCCCAGAGCACGAAGTCGCCGTCGACCAGCACCGGGATCAGGCCGTTCGGGTTGAGCGCGAGGTAGCCCGGCTCCTGCGGCGAGCGAAAGCCCGCGCCCCAATCCTCGCGGTCCAGGGGCAGGCCCAGTTGGGCGGCGGTCCACATCACCTTGCGGACATTGATGGAGGTCAGGCGGCCGAGCAGCTTCATGGCCCGAGTGTCGCGCGCCCGGCCGGGGTTTCATCGCGGTGCAGGCCGCGCCGGTCTGGGGTTCAATCGGGCCTTTGCCACTGCCGCACGCCCCGCCATGAGAACCCTCGCCGCCTGCGCCCTCGCCCTGCTTGCCACGCTGTCTGCCCATGCGCAGGAGGCGCCGGCCTATGACGCCACCAAGGCCCAGGCCTGGGGCGCCAACGACAACGGTCTGCGGCCCTACACCATGGTGCTGCTCAAGACCGGCCCCAAGCGCATGCCCGACGGGCCGGCGCGCGACGAGATGTTCAAGGGCCACTTCGCCAATATGCAGCGCCTGGCGCGGGAAGGCATGCTCGTCTACGCCGGGCCGCTGGACGGCGTGGAGGGCCTGCGCGGTTTGTTCATCTTCGCCACCACGGACCTGGACGCCGCCCGCAAGGCCGTAGAGACCGACCCCGTCGTGATCCACGGCGAAATGGTGGCCGAGTTGCACAAGCATTTCGGCTCGGCCGCGCTGATGGGCGTGAACGAGATGCACACCCGGCTCATCAAGCCCAAGCCCTGAGGGGGCGGCCCGGACGGGCTAAGCTGCGCCCCGTTTGACGGGAGAACTCACCTCATGATCCTGGGCATCGACCTGGGCACCACGCACAGCGCGGCCGCCGTGTTCCGAGACGGCGCGCCGGTGCTGATCCCCAACGCCCACGGGGACTTCCTCACGCCCTCGGCCGTGAGCCTGGACGAGCAGGGCCACACCCTCGTGGGCCTGGCGGCCCGCGAGCGCGCCGGCCTGCACGCCCAGTCCACCGCACTGGCCTTCAAGCGCTGGATGGGCAGCGACAAGGCCATCACGCTGCGGACCGGCCCGCACACCAAGACCCTGCGCGCCGAGGAACTCTCGGCGCTGGTGCTGCAGACGCTCAAGGCCGATGCGGAAGCCTTCCTGGGCGAGCCGGTCACCGAGGCGGTCATCACCGTGCCCGCCTATTTCAACGAGGCCCAGCGCCGCGCCACGCGCACGGCTGGCGAGATCGCCGGGTTGAAGGTGGAACGCCTGCTCAACGAGCCCACCGCCGCAGGCCTGGCCTACGGCCTGCAGCAGCGGCCGGAGCACAGCAGCTTCCTGATCTTCGACCTGGGTGGCGGCACCTTCGACGTGTCGGTGCTGGAGTATTTCGAAGGCGTCGTGGAGGTGCGCGCCAGCGCCGGCGACACCCGCCTGGGCGGCGAGGATTTCAGCCGGGCGATTGCCCAGCTCTTCGCCCGCCAGGCCGAGGGCCTGGGCCCCGACGAGCGCGAAGCCTGGTTCGCCGGTGAGACCTGGTGGCGCCTGGCCGAGCAGGCCAAGCGCGACCTCGGCGAGCGCGACAACGCCGAGCTGCGCACCGTCTGGCAGGACCGCACGCTCAGCGCCACGCTCACCCGCGCCGAGTTCGAGGCGGCATCCGCCGAGCTGCTGCAGCGCCTGCGCCGCCCGATCGAGCGCGCCCTGGCCGACGCCCAGCTCGACCCGGCCGGCCTGGCCGACGTGGTGCTGGTGGGTGGCGCCACGCGCATGCCCATGGTGCGCCAGCTGGTCACCCGCCTCTTCCAGCGCCTGCCGCTGCGCAACCTCGACCCCGACCTCGCCATCGCCATGGGCGCAGCCGTGCAGGCCGGCCTCAAGGCGCGTGACGCAGCGCTGGACGACGTGGTGCTGACCGATGTGATGCCCTATTCCCTCGGCATCATCGCCGCCACGCCGGTGGGCGACCGCATGGTGAACGACCGCTTCTCGCCCATCATCGAGCGCAACACGCCGGTGCCGGTGTCGCGCGTGGAGCGCTATCACACCATCGCCGACCAGCAGCGCCAGATCCTCGTGGACGTGCGCCAGGGCGAGTCGCCCGTGGGCTCGGAGAACCTGTGCCTGGGCAAGCTCGAGATCCCGATGAAGCCGGCGCCGGCCGGCCAGGCAGGCGTGGAGGTGCGCTTCACCTACGACGCCAACGGCCTGCTGGAGGTGGAGGCGCGCTCCCTGCCCGGTGACGAGCGCCATGAGCTCATCATCGAGAGCCAGGGCGCGCGCCTGAGCCCCGCCGAGATCGCCGCCACGCGGGAGCGCCTGCAGGCCCTGAAGCGCCACCCGCGCGACGAGGCCGACAACCGCTACCTCATCGAGCGCGCCAAGCGCCTCTTCGAAGACCGGCTGGGCAATGACCGCACGATGCTGCAGGACTGGCTCGCCCAGTTCGAGGCCGTGCTGCAGACCCAGGACGAGCGCCAGATCCGCCACGCCCGCCAGCAGTTCAAGGAAGCGCTGGACAGCATCGACAACACGTTCAGGTTCTGAGCCGCCGCATGTGGGAAGACGACTGGGCCCAGCTGGGCATCGCGCCGACGCCGCAGCTCGCCGCCATCAAGAAGGCCTATGCGGCGCGCCTGAAGGTCACGCGGCCCGACGACGACGCCGAGGCCTACCAGGCGCTGCGCGCTGCCTACGAGCGCACCCAGCAGTGGGCGGCCTGGGCGCGGGTGGAGATCGAGCAGGGGCGCGACCCGATGCCGCGCGGGGCTGGGGCCGACGAGGCGCCGGCGCCCGACGACGGGCTCACGCCCGCGGCGGCAGAGCCGGTCGCGCTGCCGGCAACGCTGGCGGCTGAGCCCCTGCCCTCACCTGCAGGCGAAGCGCCGACGGCCGCCGAGGTACCAGCAGCAGCGCCTGAAGCGGCGACCGTGGCAGCGCCGCCCCCGGCGCCCGCCGAGCCCGAGCTGCCGCTGCCGCCCCGCGTCGAGCCGGCGGCCTTGATCGAGGCCCTGGAGCAGGCCTGGCGCCGCCACGGCGCCGAGGCGCTGATGGCCCGCTGGCAGGACACCCGGCGCGTGCTGGACGAGCAGCCCCTGGCCCGCCAGGCCGAGTTCTCGGCCGCCTTCGCGCAATGGCTGCTGCACCAGGGCCGCCTGCCGGACGCGCTGGCCACGGCCCTGGATGCGCATTTCGAATGGTCGAGCGACTTCCGCACCGAGCGGCTGATCGGCGCGCCCCTCACGCATGCGGTGCAGGCGGCCCTCGCCGAACGGCGGCCGGTGCCGGTCGACCCGGCGCTGCGCGCGGTGGCCGAGCCCCTGCTGCGGGTGTCGGCCCTGCGCGGCGCGGGCCGCTGGGCGCTGCTGCAATGCGTGCTGCTGATGCTGCAGCCGACCCTGGCGCGCCTGCTGGGCGGGCTGCCGGCCGAGCAGCTGCGCCTGCTCGGGCTGGACGGGGACGAGCGGCAATGGCTGGCCGCCCAGGTCAAGCACGGCATGTGGCTGCGCGTGGGTGCCTGCAGCCTGCTGGTGATGGCCGTCGCGGGCCTGAATGCCGGGGACGGCGTGGTTGCCGTGGCCCAGACCATCATGTGGGCGGCCTGCATGGCCCTGCTGCTGGCCATCGGGGTGTTCCTCGGCAGCTTCATCAACAAGGGGCCCAGCCTGAGCGTGGGCCAGCGGCACTGGGCCCTGCCCCTGGACGCCTGGCGCCAGCGCCCGATGCAGCCCATGCTGGGCGTGGTCTGGCTGCTGTTCGCCGCCTGGCTGGTCTACCTGACGGTGGCGCCCGGCACCGACCTGCGCGCCGTGCCCGTGCTGGCCCTGCTGCCCGACTGGGCCTGGGGCCTGGGCGCCTTCGGCTTCGGTGTGGCGGGGCTGTTGGTGGCCTGGCCCCGCGACCCGCTGCACGGCCTGGTCATCGCCGGCATCGTGCCGCTGGTCACGCAGTTCTTCGAGGCGGCGCTGGGCGCCTGGCTGCCGCAGGCCAGCAGCCTGTGCCTGGCCACGGCCTGGGCGCTGGCAAGCGCGGCCCTATACAGCGACCGCGTGAGCTGGCCCGGCTGGCTGCACTGGTTCGCCCGTCCGGTGCTGAACAGCCTGACCGTGGCGGAGCGCTGGACCTTCGGCACCGCGATGCTGCCGGTGGCTGCGGCCCTGGCCTGGCAGCTGATCCGCGAGGGCAGCGCGCGCCCGCTGACGCTGTTCATGATCTGGGCGCTGGGCCTGCTGGTGGTGGCCCAGCTGCAGCAGAAGCTCGATGAGCTGGCGCTGCGGCGGCTGCTGCCGGCGCCAGCCAGCGCCTGAGGGACGCCCGGGCCGGGCTCACCCCCGGTTGAGCACCTTGGGCACCGGGTTGGGCCGCAGCCGGAAGGCATCCGGCATGCCCGAGCCCAGCAGCGGGCGCAGGTAGAGCCGGAAGGCGTCGGTCACGTCGGTGCCGGAGGGCGCGATGAAGTGGTCCTCCATCGTGCGCGTCTTGCCCGCCACGGCGGCCAGCGGCAGCAGCGCGTAGTCGACCGAGTAGTAGCCCACGCGCTGGATGGCCACCGACCCGTCACGGTCGCCGTGGAAGGCGTACTGCACCGCCTTCTCGCCCACCTCGCGCGCCTCGCGCTGGTCCACGTCGCTCACGCAGCCCAGGAAGCTGCGCTGCAGATAGCCGAAGGTGTCGCCGCGCACGCGCTTGATGCCGAGCTTGGCCTTGATCTCCTCGCACAGCAGGTCGGCCAGCGCGCCGGTGCCGCTGAGCTGCACATTGCCGTGGGCGTCACGCTCCAGCTCGCCCGCGAGCTTGGAGAGCATCGGCGTGCCGGCGGCGTCGTGGATGCCCTCGCTCACCGCGATGACGCAGCGCCCGTAGCGCTCGTGCGTGGCCTTCACGTCGCGCAGGAAGGCCTCGTTGTCGAAATGCCGCTCGGGCAGGTAGATGAGGTGGGGGCCGTCGTCGTCGAACTTCTTGCCCAGCGCTGCGGCCGCGGTCAGGAAGCCGGCATGGCGGCCCATGACGACGCCGACGTAGACGCCGGGGAGCGCCGCGTTGTCGAGGTTGGCACCGGCAAAGGCCTGGGCCACGAAGCGCGCCGCCGAGGCATAGCCCGGCGTGTGGTCATTGCCGACGAGGTCGTTGTCGATCGTCTTGGGGATGTGGATGCAGCGCAGCGGGTAGCCGGCGGCCTGGGCCTCTTCCGAGACGATGCGCACGGTGTCCGACGAGTCGTTGCCGCCGATGTAGAAGAAGTGCGTGATCTCGTGCGCCTGCAGCACCGTGAAGATCTCGTGGCAATAGGCCGCATCGGGCTTGTCGCGCGTGGAGCCCAGCGCCGAGGCGGGGGTGCCGGCCACGAGCTCCAGGTTGTGGCTGGTCTCCTGCGTGAGGTCGACGAAGTCCTCGTTGACGATGCCGCGCACGCCGTGGCGCGCGCCATAGACCCGGCCCACGCCCGGCTGGCGCCGCGCTTCGAGCACGACGCCGACGAGGCTCTGGTTGATGACGGCGGTGGGGCCGCCGCCCTGGGCGACGAGGATCTTGGCAAGGCTCATGAGCGCTCCTGGCTGTCAGCGACGGACGACCCAGTTTAGGAGGCTGCAAGGCTGGCGCCATCAGGAGTTGGCGCAGCGCAGACACAGCCCGCTCGGGCCGAGTGCCAGGCCGCTCCCAAGCCGGCCTGTCAGGCGATATGCGAGCAGCTCAACGCCGCTGGGCCGGGGCCTACCCCGTTGCCGAGGGCCTACTGCTTGATCCAGGCTTCCAGGTCCTCGGCCGGCATGGGCTTGGCGAAGAGCCAGCCCTGGCCCTCGTGGCAGCCCAGGCCGATCAGGTACTGGCGCTGCTCCTCGGTTTCGATGCCTTCGGCAATGACCGTGAGGCCCAGGCCGCGGCCGAGGTTGACCACCATCTGCGCAATCGTGGAGCCGGCGGTGGAGGTTTGCGCCTCCTGCACGAAGGCGCGGTCGATCTTGAGGCGGTCGACCTGCAACTGCCGCAGCTGGCTGAGCGAGGAGAAGCCGGTGCCGAAGTCGTCGATGGCCACGCTGAAGCCGAGCTGCTTGATCTCGGACAGCACCCGCAGCACCAGGTCGGCGTCCTCCATGGCCATGGACTCGGTAATCTCGAGCTCGATGTTCTGGCCGTCCACGCCGCAGTCCTGCAGGGAACGCGCGAGCATGTCGATGAAGCCGGGGTGGCGGAACTGCGCCATGGACACGTTGACGGCCATGCGGAAGTCGTGGTGCCCCAGGCTGCGCAGCTTGTGGAGCTGGTTGCAGGCCGTGCGCATGACGAACTCGCCGATCGGGATGATCAGGCCGCTCTGCTCGGCCAGCGGGATGAACTGGTCGGGCGGCACGAAGCGGCCGTCCACCGTGCGCCAGCGCAGCAGCGCCTCGGCGCCGGCGATGCGGCCGGTTTCCAGGTGCACCTGCGGCTGGTAGACGACGAAGAGCTGGCTTTCCTCGAAACCGGTGCGCAGGCCCTTGAGCAGCTTGAAGCGTTCGCGCGCATCGCTGCCCATCGCGGCGGAGAAATACTGCGACGAACCCCGCTGCTGCTGCTTGGCGCGCTTGAGCGCGATCTGGGCGTCCAGCAGCAGCTCCGAGCCGATGGCCTTGGACTCACCCAGGCGCACCAGGCCCGTGGTGGCCGACAGCTGCAGGCGCTCGCCCGACACCATGAAGGGTTCGGCAAACACCGCCTGCACGCTCTCCGGGCAGACCTTCGCATGCTCGCCGAGCACGCCGAAGGTGTCGGCACCCACGCGGGCCATCGCGGTGTTCAGGCCGAGCATCTCGGCCATGCGGTGCACCACGGCCTGCAGGACCTGGTCACCGAAGTGGTGGCCGAAGGCGTCGTTGATGTCGGAGAAGTCGTCGATGTCGATCAGCGCGAGCGTGACACCGGCGGGGTCCTTCAGGTTCTTGTCGAGCAGCTCGACGAAGCGGTTGCGGTTGGGCAGGCGCAGCAGCGGGTCGTTGTAGGCCTGGTCGAGCAGCTGGCTGTACAGCACCACGTTCTCGAAGCCCACGGCGATGTTGGAGCAGAAGGCGCGCAGCAGCTGCTGGTCGAGGTCGTCGAGCTCGCGGCCGACGTCCACCAAAGCCGCCATCGCGCGCCCCTGGCCCATGCCGAAGTACAGGCAGGTGCCGTCGTCGTAGAGGTTCTGCTGCTCGCGCAGGCAGCGCTCCAGGCGCTCGCGCACGGCGGCGATCTTGACCTGCGACAGCGGCCGGTCGATGAGGCCGCTGTACTGGCCGGCAGCGGCCACGATGCGGACTTCCTCGCCGCTCTCGCCACCCACCTGGGCGCACACCAGTCCCTCGGGCAGGATGCCCAGCAGGGCGCACAACTGCGTGACCACGCCCTCGGCGAAGCGCGACAGCCCACGCATGCGCGACAGCGAGGTGCTGCTCTCGACGATCATCTCCAGCCCGCGGCGGTTGGCCTCCAGCGCGCAGATCTGGCGGTAGGAGCGCACGGCAGCGGTCAGCACCGTGTAGAGCCGTGTGCGGGTCAGCTCGGACTTGGTCTTGTAGTCGTTGATGTCATAGGCCTGCACCGTCTCGATCTCGGGCGCATAGCCGGGCTGGCCGGTGCGCAGCACGATGCGCACGGCGTTCAGGCGGAGTTCGTCGCGGATGTGGCGCACGAGCTGCAGGCCGGCGTCTTCGCTCTCCATGACGACGTCCAGCAGCACGACGGCGAGGTCATCCTCGCTGGCCAGCAGCTGGCGCGCCTGGGCGGCGGAGGAGGCATGCAGGAAGACGAGCGGCTGGCCCTCGACGGTCAGGCCCTGCATGGCCAGTTCGGTGGCTTTGTGGACGTCGCCGTCGTCGTCGACGATCAGGATGCGCCAGGGTCGGTCGCTGTGGCGATGGTCGCCATCAGCATGCTCGGGCTCGTCGAGCAACTCGAGCAGATCGTCGTCAGCAGCTGGGGACTCTTGCATGGGGCCAGGGCTTTCGGGCTGGGCCGGCCACGGCGCGGCGGCCTACATCTCGTCAAGAGACGCAAGCGTAGTGCATCCGCGCGCCCCTGGGCGCGGAAAGCGGGCGCAAAAGTCCCGGGATTCGCGTCAACGCTTTGCGGGTTTGCCCGGACGCAGGCTGCCGCTGCGGGCGCCGCCGGTCACGCGCGGGGGCAAACCCGTGTGCTGGGTCAGCACCTGGCCCTTGCGCGGCGTGGCCGCCTTGGCCGGCGCCTTTCCCGGCGCCTTTGCGGCGGGCTTGGCAGTGGCCTTGGTGGGCGTGGAGTTCTTGCGACGGGCGCTCTCGTAGCTGCCGTCGGTGATCGGCTGGTAGCTCGGGATGAGGTGGTGCTTGCCGTTGCCGATCAGGTCTGCCCGGCCCATGGCCTTGAGCGCCTCGCGCAGCAGCGGCCAGTTGTTGGCATCGTGGTAGCGCAGGAAGGCCTTGTGCAGGCGACGGCGGCGTTCGCCCCGGACGATGTCGACCTTTTCACCGCGCGTCTCGTCACGGCTGATGCCCTTGAGCGGGTTCATGCCGGAGTGGTACATGGCCGTGGCCGTGGCCATGGGGCTGGGGTAGAAGGTCTGGACCTGGTCGGCCCGGAAGCCGTTGCGCTTGAGCCAGACAGCCAGGTTCATCATGTCCTCGTCGCTCGTGCCCGGGTGGGCGGCGATGAAGTAGGGGATGAGGTACTGCTTCTTGCCGGCGGCTGCACTCGCGGCTTCGAACATCTGCTTGAAGCGGTCGTAGGTGCCGATGCCCGGCTTCATCATCTTGGACAGCGGGCCGCCCTCGGTGTGCTCCGGCGCGATCTTCAAGTAGCCGCCCACATGGTGGGTGACCAGTTCCTTCACGTACTCGGGCGACTGCACGGCCAGGTCGTAGCGCAGGCCGGAGCCGATCAGGATCTTCTTGACGCCCGGCAGCGCCCGCGCGCGCCGGTACATCTTGATGAGCGGGCCGTGGTCGGTGTTCAGGTTCGGGCAGATGCCGGGGTAGACGCAGCTCGGCTTGCGGCAGGCGGCCTCGATCTCGGGGCTCTTGCAGCCGATGCGGTACATATTGGCCGTGGGGCCGCCCAGGTCGGACACGATGCCGGTGAAGCCCTTCACCTTGTCGCGCATCTCCTCGATCTCGCGGATCACGGAGTCTTCCGAGCGGCTCTGGATGATGCGGCCCTCGTGCTCGGTGATCGAGCAGAAGGTGCAGCCGCCGAAGCAGCCGCGCATGATGTTCACGCTGAAGCGGATCATTTCCCACGCGGGGATCTTGGTCGCGCCGTCGTGGCTGCCGTGCTCGTCGGCGTAGCTCGGATGCGGGCTGCGCGCGTAGGGCAGGTCGAAGACGTGGTCCATCTCCGGCGTGGTGAGCGGGATCGGCGGCGGGTTGATCCAGAGATCCCGCTCGCCGTGGCGCTGCACCAGCGCGCGGGCATTGCCCGGGTTGGTTTCCAGGTGCAGCACGCGGTTGGCGTGGGCGTAGAGCACGGGGTCGCTCTTGACCTGCTCGTAGGCCGGCAGGCGCACGACGGTGCGCTCGCGCGGCGGCAGGGCGAGCTTGCCGCTCTTCTTGCTCAGGTGCAGCTGGATGGGCTGGGCGGCGCCCGGCTCGGCGGGCGTCGCGCAGGACGCGCCCTTGTCGGAAGCGGTCTCCTCGACCGTCTGGTAAGGGCTGATGAGCTCGTCGATGCGGCCGGGGCGGTCGACCTCGGTGGAGTCGAGCTCGAACCAGCCCTCGGCAGACGGGTCGTCGTCGCGCCGCATGAAGGCGGTGCCGCGGATGTCGGTCAGGCTCTCGATCGGCTCGCGGCGCGCCAGGCGGTGGGCGATCTCGACGATGGCGCGCTCGGCATTGCCGTACACCAGCAGGTCGGCCTTGCTGTCGACCAGCACCGAGCGGCGCACCTTGTCCTGCCAGTAGTCGTAGTGCGCGATGCGCCGCAGGGAGGCCTCGATGCCGCCGATGACGACGGGCACGTCCTTGAAGGCCTCCTGGCAGCGCTGCGTGTAGACGAGCGTGGCGCGGTCGGGGCGCTTGCCGCCCTCGCCGCCGGGGGTGTAGGCGTCGTCGCTGCGGATCTTCCGGTCGGCCGTGTACCGGTTGATCATGGAGTCCATGTTGCCGGCGGCCACCCCGAAGAAGAGGTTGGGCTTGCCCAGCGCGCGGAAGGCGTCGGCGCTTTGCCAGTCGGGCTGGGCGATGATGCCCACGCGGAAGCCCTGGGCCTCCAGCGTGCGGCCGATGACGGCCATGCCGAAGCTCGGGTGGTCGACGTAGGCGTCGCCCGTCACGATGATGATGTCGCAGCTGTCCCAGCCGAGTTGCTCCATCTCCGCCCGGCTCATGGGCAGGAAGGGCGCGGGGCCGAAGCGCTTGGCCCAGAACGGGCGGTAAGCGGTCAGGGCCTTGGGCGGAGTGACGGGAAGGGCGAACATAGCCTGGAATTGTCGTCGTCAGGGCTGCCCGGAAAGCACAAAGCCCGCGCCAGGCGCGGGCTTTGCGGTCCAGGCGGTGTGAATTACAGCGCGCGGATGTTGGCCGCTTGCAGGCCCTTGGGGCCCTGCTTCACTTCGAATTCGACCTGGGCACCTTCGGCCAGCGTGCGGAAGCCGCCGCCGTTCTTGATCTCGGTGTGGTGGGCGAAGAGGTCCTTGCCGCCGTCGGCGGGGGTGATGAAGCCGAAGCCCTTGCCGTCGTCAAACCACTTGACGGTGCCGGTCTGGAGGGTGCTCATGGAGTTTCCTTGCTGTTGTCGTGCTGTGCGGCGCGCTCCCGGAAAGCAGCTGCGCGATGCACGACGACGTTCAGGAAACAGGCCAACAAAAAAGGCGCCGGATCTCGGCGCCCGGCGGCATTCTAGCGGCCAGCGGCCCGGCGATTCAGGCGGCCAGCAAGGCTTGCGTGGCCACGGCCATGCCGCGGGCACAGGGCGAGCCGCCCGCAACGCGGCTTTCCTCGAACACGGCGCAGGCGCACTCGCGGCAGGCGCCGCAGCCGGTGGCCACGCGCAGATCCTCCTGCAAGGCCTCGAAGCTGGGGCAGCCGCTGGCAGCGGCGATCGCGATGTCGCGGTCGGAGACGCGGTGGCAGACACAAACAATCATGGACGCAATATTAATGCGAATCGCTCTCATTTGCAAAAAGACCGGTTTTGCCCAGGGCTTGGGCCTCGCGATACTGCACCCCAGTCCAAATCCCGGGAGTTCCCATGAAAGGCGACGCGCAAGTCCTCGTCCACCTCAACACCCAGCTCAAGCTCGAGCTGACCGCCATCAACCAGTACTTCCTGCATGCCCGCATGCTCAAGAACTGGGGCCTGATGAAGATGGCCAAGCACGAGTACGAGGAGTCCATCGAGGAGATGAAGCACGCCGACAAGCTCATCGAGCGCGTGCTGACCCTGGAGGGCCTGCCCAATCTGCAGGACCTGGGCAAGCTGCTGATCGGTGAGACCGCCATCGAGACGATGGAATGCGACCTGAAGATCGAGCAGACCGGCTACGCCCACCTGAAGGAGGCGATTGCCCACTGCGAGAGCGTGCGCGACTACGTCTCCCGCGAGCTGTTCGTGGCCATCCTCGAGGACACCGAGGAGCACATCGACCACCTCGAAACCCAGCTCGACCTGGTCAAGAAAGTGGGCGAGCAGAACTACCTGCAGACCCAGATGGGCGAGTAAGCCGGCCGTCTGCGCGCTGCGCGCAAGGCCGGTTACAGAAAGCGTTCAAGCAGCCGCTTCGAGTGCTTGTCCAGCGCCCAGCGGTCCGGCACCTGCAGTTGCACGCCATGCGTGGACGTGATCAGCAGGCGCCCTTCTTCCAGCCGGCGGATGTCTTCCTCGCTCTTGAGCACGAAGTCGATCTCACCGCGGTCGGTCTGGATGCGCCAGGTGCTGGGCGTGCCGAAGGTGTTCACCGAGATCAGCCGCTGGAGCACCGGGTGGAACTCGCGCGCTGCCAGCTCGTCCTGCAGCAGGCGGCGGGGGGCGTCCGGCAGGGCCGACAACCGCGGCACCCAGGCCAGTTCATGCCCATGCGCGCCCACGAGAGAGATACCTTCGTCAGGCGCCGAGATCGGATGGGCCCGCACGGGCGTCACGCCGGCATGCTCCACACCGTTCAGGTCGGTCAGCACGATGCGGCCGTGGGCGTCGAGCTGGATGTCGCGGAAAGGAAGCTCGCTCATGCGTTCACCGTGTGCGCGTTGGGGTTGGGGGCAACGACCATGAGGCCGGCGTCATCGGCCTCCTCGGCATCGACCCGGCGCGCCTGAGCCTCCCACAAGCGCCAGTAGTGGCCCTGCTTGGCGATGAGCTCGTCGTGCGGCCCCAGCTCGACGATCTCGCCACGGTCCATCACCACCAGCCGGTCGGCCTTGCGCAGCGTGGACAGGCGGTGGGCAATGGCAATCGTCGTGCGGCCCTTCACGAGGTTGTCCAGCGCGCGCTGGATTTCCTTCTCGGTCTCGGTGTCCACCGCACTCGTCGCTTCGTCCAGGATCAGGATGGCCGGGTCGATCAGCAGCGCGCGGGCGATGGAGATGCGCTGGCGCTCACCGCCCGAGAGGCCCTGACCGCGCTCGCCAACGAGGCTGTCATAACCGTGCGGCAGGCGCAGGATGAACTCGTGGGCATGCGCGGCGCGGGCCGCGGCGACGATCTCCTCGCGGGTGGCGTCAGGCTTGCCGTAGGCGATGTTCTCGGCGATGGTGCCGAAGAACAGGAAGGGCTCCTGCAGCACCAGGCCGATGTGGCGCCGGTAGTCGGCCACCTTGATGCGGCGCAGGTCCACGCCGTCCACCTTGATGCTGCCCTCGGTCACGTCGTAGAAGCGGCAGATCAGGTTCACCAGCGTGCTTTTTCCCGAGCCGCTGTGGCCCACCAGGCCCACCATCTCGCCGGGGCGGATGTCCAGGTTCAGGTTGCGCACGACCGAGCGCGAGCCGTAGCGGAAGTTCAGGCCCTGCATCGAAATGGCACCCTTGGCCTCGGGGAAGGGCTGAGGGTTGACCGGGTCGGGCACGTTGGAGACGTGGTCCAGGATGTCGAAGATGCGCTTGGCCCCGGCGGCGGCCTTCTGCGTGACCGACACGATGCGGCTCATCGAGTCGAGCCGCCCGTAGAAGCGGCCGATGTAGGCCAGGAAAGCGGTCAGCGTGCCCACCGTGATGCTCTGGTGCGCGATCAGCCAGATGCCCACGCCCCACACCACCAGCAAGCCCATCTCGGTGAGCAGCGCAACCGTGGGCGTGAACAGGCTCCAGGTCTTGTTCAGGCGGTCGTTCACCTGCAGGTTGGCGGCATTGGCGGCCTTGAAGCGCCGCGCCTCCCGCGCTTCCTGCGCGAAGGCCTTCACGACGCGGATGCCGGGAATCGTGTCGGCCAGGATGTTGGTGACCTCGCCCCAGACGCGGTCGATCTTCTCGAAGCCGGTGCGCAGCCGGTCGCGCACGAGGTGGATCATCCATGCGATGAAGGGCAGCGGCACCAGCGTGGCCAGCGCCAGGCCGGGGTGGATGTTGAACAGGATGGTGGAGATCATCAGCAACATCAGCACGTCGGTGATGAAGTCCAGCGCATGCAGGGAGAGGAAGACGCTGATGCGGTCGGTCTCGGAGCCGATGCGGGCCATCAGGTCGCCCGTGCGCTTGTTGCCGAAATACTCCAGCGACAGGCTCAGCAGGTGGTCGAAGGTGGCGGTACGCAGGTCGGCGGCGATGCGCTCGGACACCAGCGCCAGCAGATAGGTCTTGGCCCAGCCCAGCACCCAGGACAGCAGCGCCGCCCCGAACAGCCCGGCGAGCAGCAGCGCGACCAGGCCGCTGTCGATGGCCTGACCGTTCTGGAAGGGGATGAGCACCTTGTCCATGAGCGGCATGGTCAGGTAGGGCGACACCAGCGTAGCGCCGATGGAGCCCAGCATCAGCGCAAAGCCCAGCAGCAGCTGCCCCTGGTAGGGCCGGGCGAAACGCCACAACCGCAGCAGCACCCAGGTGCTGGGCGGGGCGCTGGACTCGCCGAAGTCGAAATCCTCGCCCTCGGGCTCGTCCTCGCGCACCGTCTCGCCGGCGCGGCGCTGCTGCTCGCGCTCGAAGGTGTCGACGAAGCGCACCGCCGCCGGGTTGCAGGCCAGCGTGAAGCGCCAGCGGGCCAGGCGCCGGGAGGCGTCGAACAGCTCCAGGAAAGCGAGGCCGCCGTGGTCGCTGAGCTTCAGGCTCTGCCCGCCGGCCAGCGCAAAGTCCGTCCAGGCCCCGGCGCCGGGTTCGAAGGCGAGCAAGCGTGAATTCGTCAGCACCAGGCCGCCCTGGGCGAACTGCCCTTGGGCGTCGAGGTCAACCTCCAGCGTGGCCAGCACGTTCTCGCCAGCCAGAAGCCGCCCTGGGAGGGTGGCCAGATGAGGAAGAGGCGCTGTGTCGGGAGGAAGGTCTTGCATCTTGTTGTGTGCGCTGACGGGCGGCCGCAATTCTCCGCCATGACTTCGGCGCACAATTCCACGGGCTCGCGCCCCGCCCAACCCCCTCACTCCACGAGCTCCATGAGCAAGAAGAACGACATCCGCCTGCTGCGCATCAACTACCTGCGCGGGCCCAATATGTGGACCTACCGGCCGGTGCTGGAAGTCTGGCTCGACCTCGGCGAGCTGGAGGACTACCCGTCCCACCTGCTCCCGGGCTTCAACGACCGCCTGACCGCCGCCCTGCCCGCCCTGATCGAGCACCACTGCGGCGTCGGCGAGCGCGGTGGCTTCATCGAGCGGCTGCGCGAAGGCACCTGGTGCGGCCACGTGCTGGAGCACATCGTCATCGAGCTGCTCAACCTCGCGGGCATGCCCACCGGCTTCGGCCAGACGCGCTCGACCAGCCAGCGCGGCGTCTACCGCATGGTCTTCCGCGCCCGCGACGAGCAGGTGGCCCGCGCCGCCCTGGCCGAGGGCCATGCCCTCATCATGGCCATGATCAACGACGAGCCGTTTGACGTGCCCGCCGCCGTGGCCCGGGTGCGCGACAAGCTCGACGACTGCTACCTCGGCCCGTCCACCGCCGCCATCGTGGCTGCTGCGACCGACCGCCGCATCCCGCACATCCGCCTGAACGACGGCAACCTGGTGCAGCTCGGCCACGGCGCGCGCCAGCGCCGCATCTGGACGGCCGAGACCGACATGACGAGCGCCATCGCCGAAGGCATCGCCGGCGACAAGGACCTGACCAAGACCCTGCTCAAGGCCGTGGGCGTGCCGGTGCCGGACGGCCAGGAAGTCAAGAGCGCCGCCGCTGCCTGGGAAGCCGCGCAGGACATCGGCCTGCCGGTGGTCATCAAGCCCAGCGACGGCAACCACGGCCGGGGCGTCACGCTCGACATCACCAACGAGGCCGACTGCGAAGCCGCCTTCAAGCTGGCC
>Ga0233424_10001010_pt1 | contig 28595 bp, 27 predicted proteins | sample Watercolumn_Towu_FD_181011 | JGI IMG/M metagenome (GOLD analysis project Ga0233424, IMG submission 181011) | Freshwater microbial communities from Lake Towuti, South Sulawesi, Indonesia - Watercolumn_Towuti2014_125_MG | ecosystem: Environmental > Aquatic > Freshwater > Lake | place: Indonesia... | reverse complement strand
TTTCCGGCCAGACTTCGTGGCTCGCTCCTCCCAGACCCACTCCCGGGTATGCTCGTCGCTCGCGCCTCGTCTGGCCGGAAAATCCCTTGCCGCGAACGTGAGCGTATTTATGAAATGGACCACTAAGTCTTGCTTTTCCTCCCGACTTTTAAATTTGAACCTTAAACTTTGAACACACCGAGAGATCGGCCAGGTTATTGCTGTGAAACGTCGGCATGAGATCGGCGGTGTTTTTTGAAAGAGATGGCATCCTGAACCTTGCTCCAGCCGGCCCGCGATGCCAGGTCGCCCCACTGACGCTAAACGAATTTCACGCCAACCTTGCCGCCGAAGAACCTCTACGTGAACTGAAATCAGCCGGTTTCTTTCTCCTGGCCACGACCAATCAGCCCGGCCTTTCTCGCGGTTACCAGTCACGGCGCGAACTCGATCTGATGCACGGCTTACTCCGGAAACGCCTGGACTTGAGTGACATTTTCGTGTGCCCGCACGATGAGATGGATGCTTGCCCGTGCCGCAAGCCCAAGCCGGGACTTCTGGTGGAAGCGGCTTTCAAATGGCATGTCGATTTGGAGCGATCCTTCGTCATCAGCGACAAATGGCAAGACGCCCAGGCCGCGCACGTCTCCGGATGCACTTCGGTGTTGATCAAGTCACCGTGGAACGGCTCCGGGCATCATGATTTCGTGGTTTCTGATCTTCCTGGCGCGGTAAAGAAAGTGCTCCAATTGCACACCCAGATGCTCTGTCCGTCGGTCTAATCGGACGCCTTCCCTAAAACTTGATCCCGACGGAGGATCGAATCTGGAGGTCGTTGTTGGAAATGTTGATCGGAGGGTCTGTTTCGTAAAGATCGATCAAAGTCAGTTTGAGCGCGACATTGTTCCGGACCAGATAACTCAGATTGACTTCGCCGCGCAACCGGTACTCCCCGAACTTATCCACGCTGGGGAAAAACTCGACCTTCTCATCCAGGCGAAGTTTGCCCGTGACTTGCCGCCAAGACTCCTCCCCCAGACGCAGGGAGTAGCTGTGCTTGGTTCCGTCGCCAGCAAACATTTGCTGCTGGTAATTTCCTCCCAGTTCAGTCCGCAAAACGAAATTGGTGCGGGTTATCCATTTATAGCCCAGGCCCGGCCCCACGTCATATCGGAGGTCAATGCTGCGAACTTCATCGTATCCGGTGCCGACGGCGTTGTAGGCCAGAAATTGCTTCCCGATGTCGTATTCGAGCTTCCAACTCCCATCCATGCGGTTGTCGGAAAGCACGCCGTCCGTCCGCCCATACGAAGCCAGGTAATCGAGATCGTTCTTGAGGAGCCGTTGGTTGGGCATGGTGCGAAGGTGCGTAGCGCGGACACGGCCCGCGTAAGCTTGGCGATCTATGGTGCTGAACGCCAAATTAAGCCCGACTTCAAGTTCACCTTTCCATCCTGACAGGAATTTGAGCAAGCTGGCGCCAAGGGTCGGTCGAGTCTCCTTCGGCTTGGATGCGGAAGACTTGGAATCCGTGGCTACTGGCTTGGGAGGAGCCTGTGCCGTGGGGGCAGCTTTCCCAGGAACGGAACTTTTCTGGGCTGGAGGCGGACTCGCCAAAGTGGGCACCGGCTTGAGAGGCTGAGACGCAGCCCGCGCGGCTTGGACTTCGCGCCGTGCTATCTGGGCGGCGGAAATCGTGACCCGTCCAGCGTACGGTGTGGCAACGACGACCCCCTGAGCGTTTGTGGAAACGATCGAGCCAGTCACACGGTCTCCATTCTTAAGATGCAGAATCACGTCCTGAGCGCCGGCGAAGTTGGCCATCGCCAGGAACGTCCAAAGCATCGCCCATGGAAACTGCCGAGGTGCGCTCCGGGTTTTACGGTCGAGGCGGAGCGGCATCGGAAGACGAAGTTGAAGTGAGCGACGGAGGCGGCAAGTCCTCGCTCGTGAAACGGCGGACGCCGCCCACCACTCGAATTCTGCCATCGGTGTCGGCTCGCAACTTGGGTTTGGTGTCGGAGTGATCGTAGGTCTCGCGCGCGATGACGAGTCCATCGGGGCTGATCGCCGAATAGCTAAAACTTCGCGCCGTGATTTGATAAAGCAGGTGCAGGTTGCTGAATTTATCCAGTTGCGGTTCGGGTTGGCTCAACGACACCATGGGCCCGATCGGGAAAATCTTGAAGATCCGCGTGTCCGCCTCATCGGACAAGCGAAAGTAAAGCGTGATGTGCTTTTGATGGATTGTTTGCACCAGCGCGTATTTCCGGATTTCGGGGCGCTCCTCGGAGACACCTGCCAGTTGGGGAACGCCGAACTCCTGCTCCCACAATGGACTGCCGCGGATGATGTTGAAAGTCTTGGTCGGGCTCTGCACCGAGCGGCCCCACTGCGGGATCTTCACCATCGCGCTAATGGTGTAGTTGCCTGGGCGCGAGAGATCGAAGTAAGGGGCCAACTCAACCGCTTTGGTCCCGGTGCGTGACGATTCCAGCGTGTACTCCCCTTTGACGGGAACCGGTCCCAGCCTGGACACGACGGCGTCTTTTTTTCGGCCTTCGATGTTGAACGTCAGCCAGTCTTCCTCTTGACCGAGGTTCAAGTTCTGGCCGGAATAATTGGTCACTCGCACCTTGACGATCAGCGATTCGCCCGGCAGGAAGTATTGCTGATCCATCGAAAGTTCGACGGAAACACCTTGTGCAAGGCCTGTCACCGCGCCCATCAGCGCCGTCAGGAGTGAAAGAGACAACTTCATGAATTCACTTTAGACCTGCAATCCAGTCAGGCAAGCGGCAATTCTTTTCAGCAAGAGCGCGAATTTCACGGCTTCGGAGGGCTTGGCAAAGACAATGCAGAACGAATCCCCCGCCGTCTCGATCTCTTCGGCCTCCTTAAAATGGTGGAGAATTTCCCGAACCATGTGCCGATGCCGCTGCAAGAGCGGCACGGCATGGACGTCGCCCAGGTCCTGCTTAAGCTTGGTCGAGCCGGCCAGATCGGTGAAGAGCAGCGTGAGCAGCCCGATGCGGTGCTTGCGCGTGAACTCTTCGACTTTGGCGCGCTGTTCCAGAACGGGCTGGAGGTCCATACCAGCGGCACCCTACCAGAGTCGAGTGGAGGAGAAAGGAGAAACCAACTAAGGCTTGACGCTCAGGACGCTCATGCCGCCGCTGCGACGATTTATTCACGAACCAGCGCCGCGGATGCCACTTCGGCTCGTCTTCTTGCGACCTGCTCGAAGACGTCCGCCACGGTGACTTCCCGCAAGCATTGGAGCCAGTTTGAATTCGCGCAACGCGAGCGAAAGCACGGAGTGCAGGGCAAATCCACTGAGCACCTGATCGATTTGCCAGTAGGGCCCGGTTCGGCGGGGTTCGGTAGGACCAAAGATAGCGATGACTGGTTTGCCCAAAGCCGCGCTACGTGCATTGGCCCGGTGTCGTTGCAAATCAGCATTTCACTCTGGCGAATCCATTCGATCATCTCCGGCAGCGAGGTTTGTCCAGTTAGATTCAGACAGCGCTGCGGGTTTGCTCGGGTGATGGCGCTACCCAAGGAAGCTTCAGCCCGTGTTCCGAGCACCGCGATGTCCCGATCCGGGATAAGCGGCGACCAACCGATCGACGAGTTCCTGGTAGGATTCGATGGGCCAGCGTTTGGTCGGCCAGCGCGCTCCCGGATACAGCAGAATCCACCTGGCGCGATGAAGAGGCCACTTCTTGCGAATAGTGGATGCGATTTTCGGGCGAACGGGCATCCAGTCGAAGTTCCAATGCACGGGGACGTTAAGCTGGCGCAGTACCTCCAGATACCAGTCCACAGCGTGAGTGAAGACGACGTCGCCGAGGGAACTCGGCTTAAGGATGAGGGTTTTCAACCCAACTCATTTGCCGTAAGCCAACCGTTCCGCCAGTCGTTCGGGCAAACCGGCCGCGCGAATCTTGGCTTGCGTCGTCGGAATATCGTATTCCACACGGCGCAGTTCGATCACGCCATCCTCCACGTCATAAACGGCATAGGCGGCTTTGGGGACGCTGTCGCGCGGCTGGCCCACGCTACCCACGTTGATGAAGTACTTCCGGCCGGTCTCCATCTTGAACTTGGAGTAAGTCCCCCCACGGACAACCGTATCGCGGACAAACGCGACGGGGACATGCGTGTGGCCAAAGAAACAAACTCCCGTGTTCTGGTAGGTGAAGCTGGCGGCCGCGGCCAGACGGTCAAATACATAGCCCCAGCGCTGCGGGCCATCGAGCGTGGCGTGAACGATGGAGAAATTGGCCACCATTCGCAGGTATTTCAAATCGCGCAGCCATTGACGATCCTCCTCGGTGAGTTGCTGACGGGTCCAATTGACTGCCTCGGCGGCGTGCGGGTTGAAGCCTTCGAGGTTGCTTTCGATCGAGCAATACTCGTCGTGATTGCCCTTCACGCACGGCATGCCTGTGCCGCGGATGATGTCCAGGCATTCTTTGGGGTTCGCATTGTAGCCTACAACGTCACCCAGGCAGGCGTAGTGGGTGCATCCTTCCTTCTTCGAGTCCTCCACCACCTTCTGAAGCGCTTCCAGATTGCCATGGATATCAGCGATGATCGCGTACCTCATCTGGATTTCAACAACAACTAACTCACTATAGAAAACCCTCTAAACTCACCCGTAGCATCCGCCCAAGTGACCTTTTCGTGGGTAACAAAATGACCGAGCCCAGAATCCCGGATGGCTTGCTGAAAAGCCGTTAACTCGTCGCGCGACCCTTCTGCAACCAACTCGACTCTGCCGTCGGATAAGTTACGGACAATCCCCGTAATTTCAAATCCAGTCACCAGCGATTTGGTGGTGTAACGGAAACCGACGCCCTGAACCCGTCCGCTGTAAAGCACCTTCATCCGGCACCGGTTCATAGGATTGATGAACTGACGCCCGAAGACAGGCTCACACAGGGCCGCGATGAATCGAGCGGCCGGCGCGGCAGTCCCATCGAGTCATGCGGAGATCAAGCCACAATCCCGCATTTCAGTGCAAGATTTTAGTTTAAGCAATTTACATTCCGGACCTTTTGATCCGCCAGTCGTCAAAACCGTCAAAACCAAACTTCTCTTGCCAAGAGTTTGAACATGGTTTCAACTAGTTCAACCTCGATCTATGCAAGACAAGCAGCATCCTCAGGATGGCTTTGTACACACACGCCTGCCGTGGATTGTCACGGCGTGTGCTTTCCTGGTTTACGTCATCACGCTGAACCATTGGGTCACGCTGGACAGTCTGCCTTATGTGGCAAAGGTGACCGGGTGGGACTGGGTTTTGCCGCTTCACGCGCCGTTGTTTTTTTTACTGACGTTTCCGATCCGCTGGTTTCCGGGGGAATGGCCGCCCATCGCGCTGAATCTGTTTGCGGCGACTTGCGCAGCGCTCAGCCTGGGCCTGCTTGCTCGCTGCGTTGCGCTCCTGCCGCATGACCGCACCCACGCGCAACGACAGCGGGAACGGAGCGAATTCTCGTTTCTCTCCATTCCAGCCGCGTGGCTTCCTCCGCTCCTGGCGGCGCTGGCGTGCGGCCTGCAATGGACTTATTGGGAACACTCGGTCGCGGCCACGAACGAGACGCTCAGCTTGTTGATTTTCGCTTACGCGATCCGCTGTCTCCTGGAGTATCGCGTGGATCAGCGCGAATCCTGGCTGACGCGCCTGGCGCTCGTTTACGGAGTGGGCGTCACGAACAATTGGGCCATGATCGGTTTTTTCCCGTTGTTCGTGATTGCGCTGGTTTGGATCAAGGGCACAAGCTTTTTCCAGATGCGTTTCATTGGAAAGATGGCCGCAGTTGGAGCGATCGGGCTGCTTTTATACCTGTTGCTCCCAGCCGCCTGGGTCCTGACAGACTCATCTTCGGTCGGTTTTTGGCAATCGCTTAAAGCGGAGTTGGCGGGCCAAAAGGCGCTTTTGCTGCGCCCTGATCTGCGAAGCCGGGCGCTCCTCTTGGCGCTCACCGCGATCTTGCCCGTCTTCATCATGGGCATTCGCTGGCCGTCGAGCTTTGGCGACACGAGCGCAGCCGGGGCGGTGATCTCAAACTTTATGTTCCGTCTCATCCACGTCGTCCTGCTCGCGGCGTGCGTCTTGACGGTGTTCGACCTAAAGTTCAGTCCGCGCGCCCTGGTGACCAGCCGATACCCGCATGACGCGCTGCTGACGTTCCATTTTCTGACCGCCCTCAGCATTGGCTATTTCAGCGGGTATGTGTTGCTCGTGTTTGGGCCATGCAAGGACCGTCCTTCGAGGCGCCGCCATGGCACGTCGCTGGTGGATCGCGCTTTGACCGTGGCAGTCTGGCTGGCGTTGATCGGAGTTCCCGGCGGCCTGATTTACAAGAATTTCAGCCATTTTTGGGACAGCAGCGCCTCGCTGCTGAAGCAGTTCGCCGAATTGTCTGCCGCGCCCTTGCCCGCCAAAAACGCCATCGTCCTCAGCGATGACCTGAACAGCCTTCTGCTTTTGGAGGCCCACACGAGACGCATTTCTGCGTTTAGCGAGCGGGTCCTGGTTCACAGCCGGTCGCTGCGCTTTCCCGAGTATCACCGACAGCTCGTGAAACGTTATCCGACGCGCTGGCCGGACATCCTGGCAGGACAGCCCCAAGGAGAGGTCGTGGATGACGTCAACCTGCTGGCGACGCTGATCGATCTGAGCCAGACGAACGAGATTTACTATCTGCACCCAAGCTTCGGGTTCTATTTTGAGAAATTCTACGCGCGCCCGCACGGGCTCGCGTCTCGACTGGTGCTCTATCCGACGAACCTGATCAACCCGCCGCCTCTGACCCGACCGGAATTCGACACCAATCAGGTTTTCTGGCGGAGCCTGGAAGGAGACTTGAATCGCGTGAAGGAGATGACCCGCCGGGAATCTCGGGACGCGCTTTTCCTGTCCGTGTTTTATTCGCGCGCCGCCAATGATTGGGGCGTCTCCGCGCAACGGTTCGGGCAACTTCCCGAAGCCGGACGCTTGTTTGAGCTCGCCCGCGGCCTGAACACCAATAACCGGCCCGCCCGGGTCAACCTCGCTTTCAACCGGCTGCTCCGCGCCGAGAGTGGAAGCGCCGGAGCCTCCACGCGCGGCACCGAAGACCGGCTGGGGGAGTTTCGCGATTGGGAAAGCATGCTCGCATTCAACGGACTGTTTGACGAACCCGATTACTGCCTTCAGCTCGGCGACCTGTTTTTCCAGCAGACTCTGTTTCGCCAGGCCGCTCTGCAGTTCAACCGCGTGCAAGAACTCCAGCCGACGAACCTCCTGGCCCGTTTGCGCCTGGCCAACGTCTTCCTCCAGTGGCGCAAGCCCGATCTGGCACTGGAACGCATCGCTCAGGTTCGCACTTCGAAAACTTTTCCGCCGTTCACGCCCGAGGACGAGCTCGCTCTGGCGCGCCTTGAAGCCGCCGCTTACTTCAGCAAGACCAATTATCCGGCCGCGGAACAAATCCTGGTCAAAGCCCAGGAACAATTTCCCGACCATTCCGCTGCGCTGGAGGCGCTGGCTCGCTTTTACGCCCACGCCGATCAGACGAACAAAGCTCTGGCCATGATCGAGAGGCTGCTCCAGAAAGATCCGGGGAATGCCTCCGCGTTGACGGACCAGGCCACGATCCATTTCAATGGCCGGGACTACGAGAAATCACTCGCCTCTCTCGACCGCATTCTCCAGAAAGATCCGAAGAACATCCCGGCGCTGCTCTACAAGGTGCTGGTGCACTTGGAAAGGAAGGATCACCCAACGGCGCTCGCTGACGTGGGACGCGTCCTGGACATCGATCCGGACAACTACGACGGCCTTCTCCAGAAAGGAATCATTCTGATTGAAAGCAAAAAGTTCGAGGAAGCGACCGGGCCATTGACGGTGTTGCTCAAGCAGCAACCCAACGACGCGAACGCGCTAAGAAATCGCGCCATCGCCTACCTCCGGGGCGGGCGCCTGGACGAGGCTCAGATCGATTACGAAAAGCTCCAGCGCCAACTGCCGCGCTACCATGTGCCCTATTACGGATTGGCCGAGATCGCTTATCGGAAAAAAGACACCGCTGTGGCCATTCGCAATTACGAGCAGTATCTGAAGTCCGTCGATCTGATGAGTCCCGAAAAGGAGAGCCCCGAATTGACGGCAGAAAAGAAGATGGTCAACGACCGGCTCAACGAATTGCGGGCCGGAGGCCGCTAACCATTCGCCGAAAAATAGTTTTCGGGTTTTCCTGAATTGTGCCACGAATCCGTGCCCCAATCCCACAGGCTCTTGTTTTTCCGGCAAGACTTTTCAGGTCGCTAACTTTGAACTCCCAGCGCGGCGGTGAAACGCTCGCATCTTGAGGTTGCGGCTCTAAGCCGCGCCGGGTGCATCCGTGGTTAAATCTCTGAAGTCGGAACTTGTTTTGCATGGAACCGAAAACCGGATGCGCGTCACGCACGTCATCACGCGCCTGATCGTTGGAGGCGCGCAAGAGAACACGCTTGCCTCGGTGCTGGGCCTGCGAGCCAGGCCCGGCGTGGAAATTAGCCTGATCTCTGGCCCGACCACCGGCCCGGAAGGCACTCTGGAACCTCAAGCCGCCGCCGTTCCCAATCTGCTCACTCTGGTGCCGGAATTGGTCCGCGCGATTCATCCGTGGAAGGATGTTCTGGCGGTCCGCAGTCTCGCGCGGTTGTTTCGCGAGCAGCGCCCCCAGATTGTTCATACGCACAGCGGCAAAGCCGGAATACTCGGACGCCTGGCAGCCGCCCAGGCCGGCGTGCCGGTGATCGTTCATTCCATCCACGGCCCGTCCTTTGGAAAGTTCCAAGGAGGCCTCGCTGATCTCGCCTTCCGAAGCGCGGAACGTTACGCCGCGAAATTCACAACTCATTTCATCGCCGTCGCCAACGCGATGATCGAACAGTACCTCAGCGCCGGGATCGGTCGGCGCGAGGACTACACGCGCATTTTCAGCGGTTTCAAGCTGGAACCGTTCCTCGCTGCCACAAATGACTCGAAACTGCGGGCCAGCCTTGGTCTGGCCGAGACGGATTTCGTGGTCGGAAAAATCGCCCGGCTGTTCAAATTGAAAGGGCATGACGATCTTTTATCGGTGGCGCCACGCCTCGTAAAATCGTGCCCGCGAGTGAAGTTTCTCCTTGTGGGGGATGGGGAATGGCGGGCGCGACTTGAAGCACGCGCGCGTAGTTCCGGCCTGGAAAAACATGTCGTCTTCGCCGGACTGGTCCCACCCGAGGCGATCCCGCCCCTGGTATGCATCATGGACGTTCTCGTCCATCTGTCGCGCCGGGAAGGCCTCGCGCGCGCATTGCCTCAAGCCCTGGCCGCGGCGCGCCCGGTCGTCGCCTTCGACTGCGACGGAGCGCGGGAAGTCTGTCTGGACAACGAGACGGGATTCCTGATTCAGCCCGGCGATTTGGAAGCGCTGGCGGAACGCCTCCTCAAACTGGCGGAAGATGAGAAACTGCGGGAACGCTTCGGCCGCCAAGGCCGGACGCTCGTGGCCGAACTTTTTCCGGTCGCGAAAATGGTGGACGCCCAGTATGACCTTTATTTGAAGTTGCTCCGCCGATGAGCTTCCCTTTCAACCTCTATCTCCTGTCGTTTGCCTCCGCGTTCGTGGCTGCCTGGGTTTCCTTGCCTGCATGGCGGCGATGGTGCGACAAAACCGGACTCGTGGACGATCCGGGCCACCGAAAAATCCACGACCAACCGATCGCTCTGGCCGGCGGCTTTACGGTTCTGACGGCGCTCGCGCTGGCCCTCCTGGGAGGCATCCTGGCGGTCTGGGTCAGCGCCAGCTTTGCGGCGAGCTCTATGCCTGACCCGGTGGCTGAAACGTCTGGATTGGGCCGCGGCTGGTTGGATGCGGACACCGCCGATTTGTTGCAGTACGGATTGCGGCGCCGGGCCGCGCAATTGGCAGCGATCCTTCTCGGCGCCGTCGCCATGTTTTTTCTGGGCTGGCTGGATGACAAACACGAGCTGAAGCCGGCGGCCAAATTCAGCGGCCAGCTCTTGATCGCGGCTTTGGTGGCGGCATCGGGAGTTCGCATCACGCTTTTTGTGCCCAGCATGGTGTTCAGCTATGCCGTGACCCTGCTCTGGATCCTCACGGTGACGAACGCGTTCAATTTCATGGATAACATGAACGGGCTGTGCTCAGGTCTGGGCGCCATTTGCGCCTGGCAATTTGCCGTCAGCGCCGCGCTGCACGGACAGTATCTGGTGGCGGCCTTTGCGCTGATGATCTGCGGCGCTCTGCTGGGGTTTCTTCCCTATAACTTCCCGAAAGCAACCGCGTTCCTGGGGGATGCGGGGAGCCATCTGGCGGGGTTCCTTCTGGCGGTGCTCGCTATTCTTCCGCACTTCTACTCCCGCGAGCATCAAAACAGGTGGGCGGTGCTGTCGCCGCTGCTCATCCTCGCGGTTCCGCTCGCGGATCTGGTCTGGGTCGTGATCTTGCGCTGGCGAAGTGGACAGCCGTTTTATGTGGGCGACACCAATCATCTGTCGCATCGCCTTGTGCGGCGCGGCCTGAGCCGCACCAGGGCCGTGGCTGTTATCTGGCTCATCGCGGCGGCCTTGGGCAGCGTGGCTTTTCTGTAAAAGCCGGCGTGATGATGCGATCTGCGTGGTTTTGGTGAATTGTAAATTCCCAAAACTGGCTTAGGATTCAACTGGTGCAGAGAATGGTTGACTCCTCATGAAAGCCCTGGTCCGAGACTTTTCAGCCAACCCGTTGCTGCCGGGTTGCGTGCTCGCCTCGATCATGGGGGACCCGCAAAGCCGGCTGGCCCTCTCGTGGGATTACGCCACGCTTGCGCGCTTCAACAAGCAGGGCACGCTGGATATCGTTTCCCACTTTTAAAGCGCCGGGTTGATCAACGATGAGCAAGCCGCGAAGATTATCGGCAGCGACACGCAATTCGTGAACGCCTTCAAGCAGCTCGTCCCCAAAATCCCGGATATCGCCTACGTCACGGGCTGCGATGCCGCTTCCGTCGAACGGCTGGCCCGGGCGTTGTTCAGCGCCAAACTGCTGGCCGAGAAAATGGAGATCCTGACCCCGCCCCAGCTTTCTTACGAGAAAACCACCAAAGGCACGGTCGATTTGCTGGAATCCCTGTACGATGCGTTCCGGAAAATCGTCGGCGGCGCGTGGTCGGTCTTTTTTCCGTTGCAGGATTTCTCGCTCGCGACGGACGCTTCGGCGCAATTCTGGATGGCTTGCCTGTACACGACGCGGACGGACGAGATGGTCAATGGATTCGTGGGCCTGTTCCGCCGCGAACATCGTGATCGCTTGATGGCGTTGAATCGCGGCCACGTCAAAGAAAAGGGCATCCACCTGCGCGCGACGTGATCACCGAGTACCTGGACAGTTCGAAGGAGAAAATCACGAAATTGCACGAAGTGGTCGGCGATTACGTGCGCCAGGGACTGGACCATGCGTTCAACGATATCGTCCAGGTGGTGGGCAAACTTAAACTCCCGCCGCTGGTGGTGCTGCATTATGAATCCTTGACCCAGGAAATCTGCGAAGCGTTCTCGGCCATGGATGGATCGGTGTCCTCCAAGAAGAACCGGTTCATTCAGTATTTGCTCCGGCAGATTTCCGTTCTCACCGAGGATTCTCACTCTACTTCGGCGGACTACGGACAAATGGTCAGCCAGGAGAAACTCGAACGCGATGATCCGGTCGCGATTGTCCTCCATTCGCTTGAGCAATGTGTCGATCGCTTCCTGGCCGAAGTCTTCTTCCTGATTTTTCGCCAGCGCATAGGCCTCGTCGATAAACAAAATGCCATCGAGCGCCGAGTCGATCACCGTGTTCGTCTTGACGGCGGTCTGGCCGACGTATTCCGCGACGAGCGCCAAACGGTCGCATTCGATCAAGTGGCCCTTCTTGAGCACACCAAGCGATTTGTAAATCCGCCCCATGAGCCGCGCGACGGTCGTTTTGCCCGTGCCCGGATTGCCGGTATAGACGGAGTGGTAACTCGTGGCGATGGGGCGCAGGCCCTGGCCGATCCGGACCTGTTGGATCTTCGCAAAATTCGCCGTTTGCTTGACCTTCTACTTGACGCTCGCAATGCCGATCAACTCGTCCAGATCCGTCAGCACGTCATCGTGGCCGGTTATCCGGAGCCGATGGAGCGCTTCATCAATTCTAACCCCGGATTGCACTCGCGCTTCACGCGGTTCATCGAGTTCCCGGATTACACGCCCCAGGAGCTTTGCCGGATTTTCTGCCTGATGTGCTGGAAGAACGGGCTGGCGCTCACGCCTGGCCTCAAGGAGAAGATTCTCCACCATTTCACGCTCCTCCATCGCGAGCGCGCGGACAATTTTGGGAATGCGCGACTGGCGCGCAATTGCTTCGAGGCGGTCATCAACGCCCAGGCGACGCGGCTCGCTAATTCCGGCAGCTTTGAGCCGCGCGCGCTGACGCTGCTCAACGAAGAGAACCTCGAATCGCCCGCTCAGTCATTTCTCGCCGACTACCGCCAGAAGAAGAAGGGCTACCTTGTGAAATGTTCGCACTGCGATCACATCTATTCGTGGGCGCCGGAAATGGAAATCATCCAGGCGATCTGCCAGCGCTGCGGGAAGAACTACAATTGCGAATTCGGGATCGTGCAGGACTGAAGGGGAGCGCACGCGCCGCGCAGCGCCTCGCGTGCTATGGTCGGCGCCCTCGCCGCCTCGTCACCATTTGAGTTTCTGCCCAAGAGGTCCGCTATCACCCACGGAGTGGTCAGAGATTTGACGTAATCGTCCTCGCTCCACCGGCACTCGCTACTTCAACGCGTCTTCAACCATCTTCCTGAACTCCAGAGCCGCGCCATTCACCAGCGCCACCGGCCCGGTCAGGCGAACATAAACGTCGCCTTGCGGGCTGGTCACGATCGCGCCGAGCAATGCGTGATCTTTCATGGCCGTCTTGGCCCCGCCCGGCATGCCGCTCTGGTACGTTCCCTGGATTGAAGCGTAAGTCACCTTGTGTTTCCCGACCGGGACCTCTTCCGTCTTCTTGTCCCGGCCATCCTGAAACTGGCCAAACCAGCGTTCCACGTTGGCCTGGACGCCGCCCATGTTCCCCGCGAAAAAGACGACCTCTCCCGCGCCCTTTGCCTTTTCATCCACGACTTTGAGTTGCGCCTTGCGCATGGCAGAGGTCACCTCGACCCACTCCCACTTCGCGGGTCGCGTGTACATGAACTCGCCGACCTTGAACTTTGCCGGTGCTTCGGCGGCGTAGGAGCCAAAGGCGGCAGCGCATGAGCAGGAGAGAATGGTCAGATTGGATTTGAGCGAAAACATAGAACTCAGTTAATCGAAGCGCGGGGCAATGTCAAACCGCTCGCAAAGGTTCGAAGACTCCGCTCCGTGATGGTGCATCCCGAAACTTATCAGTGATTCCGTCCCACGTAGCGCAGAGTTTCACTCTGCCGTATCGCCGATTTGAAATCGGCAGAGCGTCGGCCATGCTCAATGCATCCCGCCTAGCCGACGGCCTGCAGGATGCAATCCTGCGAGACGGGAGATTTCAAATCTGCGCTACAGAGCACCGACAACTTCGGGATGCACCGCTCCGTGATGGTGTCACTCCCACTTCATTTCCCGACGTAGGAAAGCCGGTAAATCTTGTTGCCGGTGTCGTCGCTGATGAGGATCGAGCCATCCGGCGCTTCCAGGCAATCCGCGGGGCGGCCCAGCGCTTCGCTGCCGCCCTTGAGGAAGTTCACCATTTTCTGTTCGCCATAAGGACGGCCGTCCTCGAACAGAATCCGCGCCAGACAATAGCCCGATTTCTGCGTGGCATTCCAGGAGCCGCGCATCGCCACAAACGCGTCGCCTCGGGCGTTGGGGATTTTGTTCCCGTAGTAAAAAATCATTCCGTTGCCCGAACAGTGGGCCGCCATGGTCCATTCCGGGATCGTCGTTTTGGACGCCAACTCCGCCAGGTCCGGTCGCTTCAAGAAATTGAAGTTCGGGATGTTTTTCCCCAGAAGGTAGGGGTGCCCGTAGAATCGGCCTTTCTGGTAATGATTCAACTCCGCCGGAGGATTGTGGTCCGTGATCGCCTGGCCAAATTTCTTTTCCTTCCCCTCGATGGATTCGCCGAGGGTGTCGATGTCGTGATCCACGCCCCAGATTTCTTCGGTGCCGGGACGGATCGCAAACTTCTCCGTGTTCCGCAGGCCGGTGGCGAAGAGCTGCTTGTCGGAGCCATCCATTGCGAAGCTCCAGATTTTTTTCCGTTCGTTCTCCTCGATCGGTTCGTCGGTGGCGTTGGTTTGATCGCCGACGTGCGTGTAAATGCGCCCCTGGTGAATGAGCAGGGCCCGCCAGCGATGCCCGCCGCCCGTGATCGGCAGCTTGTCTTCACCGATGACTTTGACCACTTCGTCGGCCTTGCCATCGCCATTGGTGTCCCTGGATTTGTAGATCGCGGAAACTTCCGCGAACCACAGCCAGCCATTGTGCCACGCCAGCCCTTGAAGAATACTTTTCGGATCGTGGCCCTCAACATAAGTGACCACGTTCTCGTAAACGCCATCGTTGTTCTTGTCCCGGCAAGCCATGATTTGGCCGGCTCTCGGAACGCTGACGTACAGAACACCGTCCGGATTCGTGGCCATGAAGCGCGGGGTCTTGATCGTGCTTTCCGCAACGGTCAACTTGAAGCCCGAACGGACCCAGATGCCATCCGGCACGTCCGCGGATTGGACACTCAATGCGCAGAACAAAGGCAGGAGCAGCGCAACGCGGAGGGAGCGCAGGCAAAATCGTTGATGCGCTAAGGCGTTCAATGGGTTGAATGAGTTAAATCGGTTCAAAGGGCCAAAGCCACCGGCGAGGACGAAGCGAAGCGAGTTCAGGTGGATCGAATGGGGAGCGGGAGATGTTGCTTTCATGTGCGGCGGAGCATAACGCGCCTCGTGCGCCAGCGTCCAGCAATTCAATTATCCAGCACCCCGTTCGAAACCGCGATGGTCGTGAAGGCGGTCGCAGAAGACGCCCCATCGCTCAGATGCCCCATTCAACATATTTAACCATTTAACCCATTTAACCCTTGAAACGACTTGTCACGTTTACCACCAATCAAAGTCTGGATTGGGCCGGTCACTCACCCAGTTCACCATCGCGGGCGGGAAATGGTAATTCACCACATGCCCGTCGCCAAAGAGCATGTTCTGATAGCGCTTGCCTCGGTAGCTGTGCCACAGGCTCAGGCCATGATCGCGGTCGTTATCGACCGGACGATTCGCCTGCCATGGCCAATCGCCCTGGATGATTTTATTGGCCGGACGGAGGGCGATGCGGGATTCCCTGTTGCCGGGGCGCTGCGCGGGCGCGGTCATATCGCCGGTTACGTACTCGGTCCGGAAAAACCAATCGCCATAGCTCGGTCGCCATTCCGGCAGGTAACTGTTTCCCCAAGCTTCATAGCAGGATTTGTATTTCCGGCCGGAGCCAACAAACGCTTCGCGATTGAAAATGTCCCCGCGATCCGTCGGGCAAGCCCACACCTCGACGCTGCCGGAGTAAGCGTTCAACGGACGATTCGTTTCAGCCACGCGCGCGCCGTAGTCAATGGCCGCGCCGCCAATGTAGCCGTTCGTCCAATACTTGCCGCCCACCGCGCCCCAGCCCATCGCCAGCGGATAACTCCCGCTGTGATCGTCCACGTACAGTTTGTAGGCCACGCCGGTTTGCTTCAGGTTGCTCACGCATTTGACGGTCTGCGCTTTGGCCTTCGCGCGCCCCAACGCCGGCAGAAGCATGCCCGCAAGGATCGCGATAATGGCGATGACAACAAGCAACTCAATCAGGGTGAAGGCCAATCCGGCTGAAGGACGTTTCATAGCGCGCAGGGGACAGGGACGCTCCTCCATGTCGCAACTCAAATTCCCTGTCAAGCGCAAATCGGTGCATCCACAGGTGTCGCAGGATTGTATCCTGCTTGGACTCGACCTGGCCTGGTGCGTTGAGAAGACCCAACACGCTGCCGATTTCAAATCGGCGATACAGGCCCAGCGCGGAGAAGCCGCAACCAAAGGAGCGCGGACAGCCATGTCCGCGAGTCGTCCGCAGTTCCCACAGAAGGCGGAGCAGCAACTCCGCCCTACCGAGGCAGTTTCAAAAATGCGCCTAATTCTAGTTCAACCCAAACACGACCAGTGCGCCATCCTTTAGAGTGAGCGGACTTTCGTAGAGCGGAGGACCGAGGAGAAGCTTGTTTTGAAGCAGCCTCTGCTGGCAATGGAACAGGATGCAGTTGATTTCACCCACCAGAGCCCGGAGCAGGCACCGGTGATGGGAAGGGGACCGATCCACCAACTGGCTGAAGGAGGCGAAATCCGAGCATTCCAGTTTCACGGCGGCTTGGTGGCTGAGCCTCTGGCGGGTCGATCTGGCCACGGCCAGGGACTCGATCTGAGCGCTCATTGAGCCGGCGTTCTTCAAGAGCGCTTCGGGCCTGCGATTGATGATCAACTTCTGCTGTTGATCCAGGAGCACCAACATGGCGCCGCATTCAGCGAGTTCCTCCCGCAAGGCCTCAATGAGCTCTTGCACTTCGGGCACGGAGTGCTTCCGTGTCCGGCCCGTCTTCCGGGGTTCGTCATTCACTCGCTCGCTGAATCGTTTATGCGGCACAGACGTTCTCCTAGCAGATTGATTGCCAGGGAACACAGGCGCTCGACAAGCCCCGTCCGTTGGTGTTCGCAATCCCATGCCGTTGCATAGCTTATTGTAAAGCGGTGGAAAAAATCGCTACCCCCCGGCATTAACGGCCTTGGCGTTCAGAGGAAGGCCCCGCGTGTGAATTTCACCCCAGTTGGGGTTTTCCACCCCTTTGGTCAGGCAGGCAGTTCCAGAGGCTGTGCGTTCAAACGCACATTTGAAAGTCCTGCTACCCCTTTACCGGATCGCGAGCTTCCTTTTCGCTTCCTCGGGCACCTGGACCTGCGTCGAGCCGATCCGGCTGATCTCCACCGTGGTCGTGCGGTTGATGGGGAACTCTTGTTGATGATCCGTCAGAAGAATCTTGCCCTGGAGATTGACCTCATACTTCGCCAGCATCCCGTTCTTCAACCAGAATTTTGCGATGCCCTTGGCGCCAGGAGACGCTCGGGCTAGAAATTCAACTCGGCTCCGGCTCAGCAGGAGGTTTCTCACGCCTTCCGACGTCAATTCGCCCGCGTAAGCTCCACTCCGCTCCGCCCGAATACTCCTGCAAATCTTGAGCAGTTCCTCAGCTTCGGCGTGCGGCGGCTTGAAATCCTGCAACCGGCGAGCGATCCAGGCGCGATCCCCGGTCAATTCCTGGACTGACTCCCAGGCGGCTTCGGTTTTGATGGCGCTTTTCTCGGCCTTCAGGGCCACCTCCACCGCGTTGCCTTCCAGGGTGAATCGGAAATAGGTGTAGCCACTTGCTTCGCTCTGGCCTTGGGTCGGCCCCTGGCGGGTGAGTGACGATTTCGGCTCGGCCTTCGGGGTCGAAGTCCAACTATAATTGGCCTGGGAAGCGAGCTGCTGAATCGCGCCCTTGATTTCCGCCGACGCGTTCTTCTCGGCCGCAAAACCGCCGCAAAAGATCTGGCTCAAAAGAATCGCCCACGCGATTCTCAAGCTTCGGACCGGTCTCAGAAAGGTTCGCATAGGATTAATTGGCGACGGTCTCAACCTTGTAACCTTTAACCTAAAACCGCAGATGGACGCAGATAAACGCCGATGGGAAGCGTTGACAAAGCCTCCACCTCGAAGGGTGAGCTCTTGCGCCTTCTTAAGCAATTCCACATCTGCGTCCATCTGAGTTCATCTGCGGTTGAACCGCCGTTTCGAGCTTTTCGCCCCCGTCTTGTGTAATCATTTCAAAACCGTTTGGCTACGGCAAAGAATCGATTACATTGCAATCCATGATCCTGAGCCTGAGTGCTGGTTTGAAACATCGCTCGACCTCATGGCTTGTTGGCTGCCTCGTGTGCGCTCTCGGCGTCACGTCCGCGTGCTCGAACCCCAACTCGCCGCGCGTCCAGGTTTAGTGGTTGAACCGCTCGAAAGCAGTCCAAAAACTCTGCATCCGAACGCCGGCGTGTGTAAGATCGCTCAACTTATGTTCCGATTGCCGTTTCTACTATTCGCTTTGATCTGGGCTGCCGGGCCCTCCGTTTGCATGGGTCAAGCTCCAGCCCCGCCCACACGGCCTGAAATCCCGTTTGAAGGCCGCGCGCCGGCGCCGGATTTTCCAGCCGCGCTGGAATGGCTGAACACCGCCCACCCGCTCTCGCTCGCGGACCTGCGCGGCAAGATCGTGCTCCTGGATTTCTGGACCTATTGCTGCATCAATTGCATGCACATCATTCCGGACTTGAAGAAACTGGAGGCGAAGTATGCCAAGGAACTGGTCGTGATCGGGGTGCATTCCGCGAAATTCCAAAACGAAAAGGAAACCGCCAACATCCGCGAAGCTGTCCAACGCTACGAAATCGAGCATCCCGTCGCGAACGACAAAGACTTTCTCATCTGGAAATCATACGGCGCTCGCGCCTGGCCCACGCTCGTCCTGATCAATCCGAATGGAAAAGTCATCGGCGGGCATTCCGGCGAAGGGATCTACGATCTGTTCGATCAGGTGATCAGCGCCACGGTGAAACATTTCGACGCCAAAGGAGAGTTGGACCGCCGCCCCATCCAGTTCCAACTCGAAAAGGATGCCGCGCCGCGATCCGTGCTCTCGTATCCCGGAAAAATTGCCGCGCACGGGTCCACGCAGCGGCTCTTCTTCACCGACTCGAATCATAACCGCGTCATCGTGTCGGCGTTCGACGGGCAGATTCTGGAGTGCATCGGCGAAGGCGCTGCCGGGCTGAAGGACGGCTCGTTCGAGGCCGCGCAATTCTTCCGTCCCCAAGGCCTCTGTTTTGATCCGGCCAGCGAGCGAATCTTCGTCGCGGATACCGAGAATCACGCCATCCGCGCCATCGACCTCAAATCCAAAACCGTGAGCACGCTGGCCGGAACTGGACGCCAGGCGCGGCGGCACGGTCAGGAAGGTCAGGGCGTGGAATTGAACAGTCCCTGGGATTTGATCCTGGTTGGCGAAACGCTTTACATCGCCATGGCCGGCCCGCATCAGATCTGGACTCTCGACACCAAGACGCTCGAAGCCCGTGTCTTCGCTGGGTCGGGCCGGGAGAACATTGTCGATGGTCCGCTCAAGGAGGCGGCGCTGGCCCAGCCCAGCGGAATTACCTCGGACGGCGCCAAACTCTATTTCGCCGACAGCGAAGTCAGCGCCGTCCGTTTCGCCGATCTGGACACGGGCGGCAAAGTAGAGACGCTCATTGGCAAAGGCCTGTTCGATTTCGGCGACGTGGATGGCAAATTTCCCGAAGCCCGGCTCCAGCACTGCCTGGGCGTCGCGTATCACAACGGCGTCCTTTACGTGGCGGACACCTACAACCACAAGATCAAGAAACTGAATCCAAAGACGAAGGAAGTGGGGACGTTCATCGGGACAGGCCGTCGCGGAGCTTTGGACGGCCCGGCACTGCAGGCGGAATTGAACGAACCTTCCGGAGTTTGCATTGCGGACAACAAACTGTTCATCGCGGACGCGAACAACCATCTCATCCGCGTTTGCGACCTCAAGACCAGTGCGGTCTCCACGCTGATCTGGAAAGGCCTGAAGAAATTGTCGAAGCCCCCCGCCCTGGCCGCGTCTGCGCGCGAGGTGCAACTGGAGGGCCGCAAGGTTGCTTTGGACGCGCGGTCTCTGGAGTTTCGCCTGTCCCTGCCCAAAGGCAAAAAGCTGAATCCGGCCGCGCAATCCACGCTCAAGGTCGAAAGCGACAATTCCGACGTGGTCCGCTTCCCAAGCCCGGAGTCACCGCTGACCAAGGAAACGACTTCGCTCGAATTGTCCGCGAAACCTGGAAGCACGAAGTTCCGGCTCCACCTGACGGTTTACTATTGCGACGCCGCGAACGAGGGACTGTGCTACTTCGACGAAGTCAAGCTGGTCGTCCCGTTGGAGGTCACGACGCAGGCCGACGCCAGATTCGTGCTCAGTTACGCACTGAAATAAGGCCGAGCGTGCGGAGCGGGGCATTTGGTGGAACGATTCAAACTCGGATGGGGAGTGCACGCGCCCGCGCCAATTGCGTTCGGCATCAAAAACGCCCACGCGGCTTTTCCTCTCTCCCCTTGAGGGACGAGTGGGGAGAGAGCCGGAGAGAGGGGTATTCCCTACCAACAACCTCCTCTCCCCGGCCCTCTCCTTCTTGTTTGAGGAAGAGAGGGAGAGGAAATAGGAGGTCGCACGGAAAGCAAATCTTCTGCCGAACACAAGTGGCGCCGCACGCGCTGGAGTCGGCGCCCTCGCCGACTCTCTTCCATCGAACTGAACCGTCCGACTCAGTGCCATGGTTTCAACGACACTCCGACTGGCGAAGCGCCAGTCGGCACACGCGGGGCGCGTGTGCTCCCCGGTTCCAACTGGGTTCTGCCGACCTAGCCGGGGCGTGACTGAACCCGCCCAAAACGGTCAAAGCGTGGATGATTCGATTGAACAAGCGGACGGCGGCTGCGTCAAAAGGGATGGTGCCTGGTCAGCACCTGATCCCGCAGTTTTCAGTTACCAAACAAGGAGCAATTCGCTCTTTGTTCCGACGGAGGAACGGGATTCAAGCAGAAGTGGCAACCGCGAATGCACGCGAACACGTAACGCCCTCAGTGAAGGTAGGGACTCGCGGCCCGCGGGTCACCGGCGCGTCCAGCGCCGGGGCGGATCCGTCCAAAAAGAATTGGAAAACCGGGCGTAACGTTTCAAGTTGAGCGCCAACATGAGCCGCATCCACGACCACAACCGCCGCGCCTGGGACGAGCGGGTGCGACTGGAAGAGTCGTACACGACGACGGCTTCCGAACAGCAATTCCGGAATCCGCTGGGGGTGATCGATCAATGCGGGTGGCTGGGCGACGTCTCAGGCAAGCGGGTGCTCTGTCTGGCCGCAGGCGGCGGCAAGCAAGGACCGCTTTACGCGGCGGCGGGCGCGATTGTCACCGTGGTCGATCTGAGTCCGAAAATGCTCGAACAGGACCGTCAAGTCGCCGGGGAGCGCAAACTGAAGGTGGAAACGGTCGAAGCTTCGATGGACGATTTGTCGATGTTTGGGGAAGCGAGCTTCGATCTGGTGGTGCAACCGGTGAGCACTTGTTATGTGCCGGATGTCGAGCGCGTTTACCGCGAGGTTGCCCGCACCGTGATGCCCGGCGGACTTTACATCAGCCAGCACAAACAACCGGTGAATCTTCAGGCGGACGTCCTCCCGTCGGCGCGCGGATATTTGCTCAACGAACCGTATCATCGGACGGGGCCGCTGCCGCCGGTCGCGGTGGGCACAGCGAACCGCGAGGCGGGCACGCTGGAGTTCTTGCACCGCTGGGAGCAATTGCTCGGCGGATTGTGCCGGAGCGGATTTGTGATCGAGGACGTTGCCGAGCCGCGGCACGCGGATCCAAAAGCCGAGCCGGGGACATTTGAACACCGCAGTTGCTATGTGCCGCCTTACATCAAGATCAAAGCGCGGCGGAGGGGTGCTGCGGCATCTGGAGCTTCTGTAAGCAAGATCTGGAGGCCGGGATCAGTGGTCAGTTGTCAGTGATCAATATTCAGTATTCAGTGAGCACTCCACGTGTGCAATCGTCTTCGCTCCAGAGCGACGAGAAAGCTCCGCTTCCCGCGCGATTGCTTGAGGAGCATGTTCGGCGATTTCGCGCCTGCCGACGGTGTCCGCAAATGCACCAACCCGTGGTCACCTGCGGTCTGGTCATGAGCAAGGTGCTTCTGGTCGGCCAGGCGCCAGGGGACAAGGAACCGATGCTGGGCCGGCCGTTTGCCTGGACCGCCGGGCGCACCTTGTTTCGCTGGTTTGAAGAATCGGCCGGGATGACCGAGGCCCAGTTCAGAGCCTCCATTTACATGGCTGCCGTGTGCCGCTGTTTTCCGGGAAAGAAACCGACTGGCGGCGACCGCGTGCCCTCCAGAGAGGAAGTGCTCAATTGTTCGGCCTGGCTGAAACGCGAAGTGGAGATTCTCAAGCCCGAATTGCTGATCCCGGTCGGCAAGCTGGCCATCGAACAATTCCTTCCCCAGGGCAAGCTGGACGAAATCATCGGCTGCAAATTCCGGGTGAATCGCTTCGGGCATGCGTTTGACCTGATCCCGTTGCCGCATCCATCAGGCGCGTCGCCGTGGCATCGCATTGAGCCGGGGAAAAGCTTGCTCCACCAGGCGCTGGCCGCGATCGCGGATCACCCGGCCTTTCGGAAATGCGCGCATGCCAGTGCCCCGAAACCCTTCGGCTCGGCTTAGTTAGTTAGCCCTGGAAACGGCAATTGATCAGCCACAAAGAGCAACGTTGTTTCAGCGGCTAACCTGCTGGTGTTTGGATGTCGCGTTTCCCCTCACCCCAGCCCTCTCCCTGAGGGAGAGGGAGCCTTGACCGTCGCAGGGGGAGGAATCGAGCCCACCGGATCGCTCCGAGCGTGGGGTGCGTTGTGCCCTCTCGCTGAAGGAGAGGGTCGATTCGTGGGAGCTTCTCATGAAGCACCCCAGGCCTGCAGGCCTTCCGATTCGTAACGAACGGGAGAATCAAATCACGACACATGCCATTCGGCGTCACGGCGGATACGGCACGCCGTCCTTGATCGGCGAGGAAGTGCGGGCCTGGACCCACGGAACGTCGCGCGGCCCTTTTGGGTTGGCGACGATCTTCTTCGACAACGAGTCCGGGTCTTTCCATTTGCGGATTTCGGCGTGGCCGTCCGCGAAGGAAAAGCCGCACGCGCCATTATGGTAATTGGCGGGCAGGTTCGCCAAGAGTTCTTTGCGGTTGACGAAGACCAAAAAGTAACCGTCGTCAATTCCGTCCGGGTGTTCGTCCAGAAACACGAACGCTTCGGCCGGTGCCGGCTTGAGGATTTCGGAATACTTGCGAAACGTGTAGTGCGTGTTCCGGATTTCCGCCGTGTACCAACTGTCTCCATTCATATTCCCGTTCATCGAAATGCTGCGGACCCGGCGGTGTTTGCGGCCGCCGATGGTCACAGTGCTCTGGTCTGCCGGACATTTGTAAATGTCGAGCGACTGGTTGTAATTCCAGAGCATTCCGCGCGGCGCCATGATCAGATTGACGTTGGTGGCGTCCTGCGCCGTCATGAGCCAGCCTTCGATCCAGCCAATCTGCGCGCCGGTGCCATTCGGGACCAGTCGATCATTGTTGTCTTCGGCGTACATGTACCAGGCCAGATTGAGTTGTTTGAGGTTGTTCAGGCAGGCAATGCCCTGGGCTTTGGTTTTGGACTTGGACAGCGCCGGCAAAAGCATCCCGGCCAGGATGGCGATGATGGCGATGACCACGAGCAATTCGATCAACGTGAACGCCGCGGACGGGGAAGGGCGAGTTTGGGGTGCGTTTGTTTTCATGATACATTCCTTCGTTTCATTGAGTGCTCTGGGGAGCTGTGAGTGGAAAGGTGCATCCAAGCCACTCGCCGCGTCAAGCTCTGTCGAGCTTCAACGAGCAGAATGTGACGAACTCCTGAGAATCTGAACCGACGCCTCAGAAAGGTGAAACGATTCACCGCGTGTTGCGCAGTAAGGAGAATCCCAGCCTACGGCAGTGCATCCCACAAGCCGCGGTTCTTCAGCCGTTGGCGGAAGGCGAATCTCAGTCGGGCATTCGAGTTGAGAGAGGGGCAGCAACAGGAAGGCAGTCATCAGTAATCATTTTTCCGTGATCAGTTGCCAGTTGGTCAGCCTTGAATCACGCATTACGCACCACCCATCACGTTTTACCTTTTACGTTTTACGGTCACGCATCACGCAATCTGGTCGGACTTCAAACGCGTTTTCCGAGCGTTAGGCTCCGACCCAGGCCGAACGGTCGTCCGCTAAGTGCGCCAGCGTGAGCTTGCCGCTCTGGAAACTGTCGGCCTCCAGGTCTCCTACAATTTGCAGAAATCGGTGACCTTCCTCGTCGCGGCAAACTTCCTTGAGAAAAGTGAATTGGGCGACGCCCCGCAATTCCGACGCCGCGCGCGCCGTGCAAACGGCCCAATGCTCGGTTCGGGGATTCAGCTTCGCCTCCCAGCTATTGAGCGTTTCACAGAATTCAACGGGCAGTTCGAGATCGCGCGCCACCTGAATGACGATGTTGTAATGCGCGAGATCCTCCCGGATAAGCTCAGAGAGCGGCTCGGAAACCAGATCCATGAGGTCCGACACGCTCTTCAGACGAAAACTCCGCAGCGTGGTGGCCCGCGCAATGGCTTGCGCCAGCCATTGCAGCGGTTCAGGCAACTGATCGGCGATGAAGGCTGTGCCCGTGGTGAGAATCAATCGCTGGCGTTCTTCCTCCGGCAACGACTCCCAATCCTGGACCGACTGAGCGAGATAGCTTTTCAGAAGATGCCAGAATTCGGAGAAAAGAATGCGCCGCTCCCGAAGTTGCGTTTCAACCAACGGCAAGAGGTTTTGCAGATGCGGGCCGCCGCGCCATACATCCCGAATCTGCGAATCCCGGAAACGGTAGAGGGACGGTTGCGCGATCATTTGCTCTGCGGTCTCATCGGCAATCGACAGCCGGGAACTCCCGATGGCCAGCTCGAAAAACGCGACACCGGCCGAAAAGATATCCGACCCTTGCGTCAGGGGCAGTCCGGTCTGGACATTCGACGCGTCAATGATCAACTCCGCGTAGTCCGGCGTTGCGGAATAGACGTAGTTCTCGGTGTCGCGGCCATGGCGCGGCGTGAAGAACGCCCCCAGATCGACGAACTTCACGCGTCCGTCAAACAGCCGGATGACGTTGTCCGGTTTGAAATCGATCAGGATGATCCCGTGGCGGTGGAACAGACTCACGATCGCCAGCGTTTCATGAAGCGCGGCACGGAACTGAGAAACCCAGCCCTCCGGATAACCCGCTGCGGCCGCGGACTGCGCCCAGGCCAGCAGATTCTCGCCCGGCAGATATTCCATGGCGATGAACGCGAACTTGCGCTCAACCTCCACGTCCGAGCCAAAAAAGGCCGGGACCCGGCTGCTCAACTCTTCAATGCCTTGAATGTCCTGGAAATTCTCCACCTCAACGCGAAATCTCAGGTAAGGTCCGTAGCTCAATTCGTCTTCTTTCCCGCAATCCACATCGAACGTCTTCAGGACTAATCCAGGGTGCGTCGTGGCATAGACGGAAGTCTCGCTGTTCTGATTGAGCAAGTGGGTGAGTTCGACTTTGCCAACGCCAGCTAGATTGACGCTGGTCCCGGCCAGTCGTCCCGAAGCGGATTCTGTCGATTCCAGCGTTGCCATAAGCGGCTCGGGGTTTGGGTTCTGGTGTTTCTTATCATACCCACACTAAACAGCCAGCCACATCTTCGGTCGGTTGCGGTGATCAGTGCGCAGGAATCCACCTCAAATTCGCCTTTCGCCAGTTGCTGAAGAACCGAGGCTTCACCGTCCACCCTCCGTAGTCGTGCCAAGTAGCCCGGCGTCAAGTTCCGCCTGGCCGCGCTGGAGAATCGGAGCACCTTTGCCGATTCGGCTACGGAGGACGGGCCGTGGCCGTGCTCACGTTCGCTTTGGAGAAGCAACTGCACGAGCGTTGGCTACAGGTTCTTGAATTCGTCCTAGGTCAGTCCGGATTGTTTGAGGATGGCTCGGAATGTTCCCGTGGGAATGTCGGCGGTGTGCATCGACACGTACGTTTGCCTGCCATCGGGATGTCTCAATACGACATGGGAGCCCGACTGTCGCCGAATGACAAATCCGGCCCACTGCAGCCGAGCCAAAACCTCACGTGCTTTGTATGGCATCGTCAGGAAGTTCCAACGTCGAGAAGAAAACCTCGCTCGGTGCAGGGATGGGCTCGTGTTGGGCGCGCTTTTCATCGATCCACTGCCGCACGAGCTCACGAGCGGCCTCGCGCGCGCCTTCAACGCCCAACCCATGCGCCGTCAGCCCCAGCGCTGGAATGTGAGCGTAATAGTACCCCGAAGGAAAGTCGGGTTCCTGAATGCGCTCGAACAGAATCCCGTAGTTCATTGAGGGCGAGCGTAGGTCCAAGACCGCACAGAATCAAGTCCGCCGCCGCCGGGTCGCGGACGCGGGTCGTGAATGATGCGCTCCCATGCGGCGCCGCCTGTCCAGTTCCGGCCCCAGGGCAGGCAAGCTCTCCGCCAACTGCTGCCGTTCTGCAGGCGACAGCGAATGGATGACCTCGCCGCCCCACGGCCGACAAGCTCCCTGTGCGGTGTGCTCCTGCGGGCGAGTTGGCGGACCGGGGACAAGAAATCAGTGGCAAGGGAGCGCCGACCGCTGACTACTGACCACAGCGACCTTCCATTCGCCATTCACCAATTGTATGGCATCGACTAACTTACGGCTCAAAACGGACCGCGCCGTCCGGGTTGGGGAATGGCGCCTCGGCAGGTTTCAACCACAGGACGTGGCCGTCGCAGAACACGAAGTTGCCGCCGCGATTGTGGCGCCTCGTGAGCGGGTTTGCGCCTTTGCCCACGCGCAGCCAGCCATCGTCGCTGCCGCCCTGGGCATTGTCGGCTGCTTCGCAGAACAGAACTGTGCTTGAGGGGGAGCGAATGACCGCTGCGGAGATGCCAGGACAAATCCCGTCGTGCGGCGGCTCGGGCGCGAGAAGGCCATTCGATGAGTAGCTGCTGGCCTGACGCGACGCATCTGAGGGGCAGACGTACAAGTTCGCGCTTTGCACCTAAGGAAAAATGGTTCCGTTGCGCAGATCATAGCTGGTTCTTACGTGGCCGACCTTCGCGTACCACATCCAGCCGCCAAAGGCGCCGTTCGATTCCGGAACAGCGATCGCCGAACTGGGCATGCGCTCCTGATGATCCGAGGTGTATTGTTGGACAACAATCCCAAGCTGGCGCAGATGAGTGAGGCAAGTGGTCTTCCGGGCTTGCTCCTTGGAACGGATCAGCGCAGGCAAGAGAAGCGCCGCGAGGAGAGCGATGATCGCGATGACAACCAGCAGTTCGATCAGCGTAAACCCGCGACGGCGCTTGGCGTGAGTCTGTTGGCGCATTTCAACCCTCTCCATGGCAAAGTGACGCTACAATCGCGCCGCGGTGGCTTTCGCTTCCACCAACGTCAATTGGTAACAGGCGGCCTCCTGTGCGTTTCGAACATAGAGTCGGTCGCCAACCACCACGGGATGGTTCCAGGTCTTCCCTTCCAGCCCTTGGAACGAACCGGCCTCGCTATGCACGCTCGGGTCGGCCCGCAGGAGCACAACACGGCCGTCCTCCGCCGCGACCAGGAGCAATCCCGAATTCTCCAGTAACAACACCTGGCCCTTCCCGTAGCGGCCGCCTTTCCATTTGCGTTCGCCGGAGGTGAGATCCACGCAGGTGAATAGGCCGCCGTCGATCCCATAAAGGTGTTCTTCATGCGCCACAAAATCGGTGAAATCCGGCTTTAAGTTCCGCGCCGTCCACAACTCAGCGACCGCGAGTTGTCCGCGGTCGTTTTTGCGGATGCGGATCGCGCGCGTGCCGGCGTTCATCGGCGTCGGCAAGAGAACGGTATCGCCGATCACGGTCGGTTGGAGCGCGCGGTACCCCTTGAACTTCCATTCGTAAGTCAGCCGCTCCTTGCCTGTGGCCGGATCGACACCCCGCAGGCCGTCATTCGAGAGCAGCCACGCCAGTTCCTCGCCGCAGACCGTATTCAACTGCGGAGAACTATACGAATCGCTCCCCGCCGGTGCAGACCAACGGAGCGCGCCGGACCCGGCGTCGAACGCGAGCAGCCCTTTGTCGGCCGGGCCTCCCGCATAAACAATCGCCAGCGCGCGCGTGACGAGCGGGGACGCCGCAAAACCCCACATCGGAGCCGTGCGTCCCGCGATCAATTTCAGGTCCTGCTGCCAGACCATGGCGCCAGTCGCAGGGTCCAGCCGCATGAACATTCCGGTGGCGCCCGTCACGAACAATCCGGCGCCATCGCCAACCGCGGCAATCGTCGGCGTCGCCCGCGGCCCCGGACCGCCGAGCGGGTCGTCCAGGCGCGTTTCCATCTGTCGATTCCAAATCTCGCGCCCCGTTTCCGCATCATAGCAAACTACCGTTTCCATCGGGCCGCGCTGTTCCTGGGTGAAAAGCAGCTTCCCCGCGACGGCGAAGGAGGACCACGCCGGACCGACCGCGATTTTCCAGAGTTGCCGGGGCGGATGGCTCGACCAGTTCGCCGCGATCTGGGGTCCTCGCCAATGAGCCGCGCGATCCGGGCCGCGGAACCCTGGCCATTCCGGATTCGCGAGCGCACTGGTGGCGATCTCTGGCGGACTGGTTTCCTCGTTCGTTTCCCCGCTCGTCTCGGTTCGCGGTTCTGAGCCGCTCGCCACGAGCATCATGGCCTCCGCTGATTTCGACCATCGCCAGCGCGTATCCAGCACATGCTCGCCGGTCATTCCTTCGTTCCGCAAAAGCAGCGAGCAACCGAAACCGATGAATGCCAGCAGGAGCGACGACCCTGTCA
>Ga0233424_10001009_pt1 | contig 28602 bp, 22 predicted proteins | sample Watercolumn_Towu_FD_181011 | JGI IMG/M metagenome (GOLD analysis project Ga0233424, IMG submission 181011) | Freshwater microbial communities from Lake Towuti, South Sulawesi, Indonesia - Watercolumn_Towuti2014_125_MG | ecosystem: Environmental > Aquatic > Freshwater > Lake | place: Indonesia... | reverse complement strand
GTCGCTCGGGCTGATCCCGTGCGGCCGCAACGCGAACGACAACGACCGGGTGACGCGATACGTTCTCCCGCAGGGTCCGGTCGTCGTGTCGAAGCACACGCAGAACGTCTTCCTGCACGACGGGTCTATGGCCAGTTTCGACCTCGACACGCAGGAGTGCAGCCGTTGGATCCGATCGCCGGGAGGCGTGATGGTCCCGCGTCCGGTGCAGCTCCCCAAGACGTCCTTCGAGTCGCTCAAGATGGTCCACTGGCAGGGATCCATGATCGGCTTCGTCCTTCAAGGCAAGAACGGAAACAGCCTGTGGGTGGGCGGACGCCGCCTCGATCTTGGCGGCGGTGAGTTGGAGGAGGTGTCTTGCTCTCCGTCGGACAGCGCGTTCGTCATGAAGCTCCGCACCCATCCGGGCGATCCCAACGATCCGCGGCTCGGTCCGTCTCGCTCGCTGGTACTCGTCGAGGACGGGAAGCCTCGTACGTTCATGAGCGGCCACTTCGATGTGGGACGGGAAGATCTGCGCTGGTCGGTGAGCGGCAGGCACGTCGGTGCCTCTGTGGTTGCGCTTCGGCTCGATCGCCACGGCCAGCTCATCAAGGAGCGGATGCTTGTCACGTCCGAAGGGGACAAGATCAGCTACGCCACCGAGGAGCTGGACGACGCTGCCTCGCACGTGACCGAGTTCCAGCTCGGTCCGAACGGCATGATCGCTTCCTTCGCGGTCGACGACGGCTACTGCAGCAGGGTGATCATCCCGGACGCCGACGAGGTGGTCGTGCCGCTGGCATGGAACCTGCAGGCGCGAGAAGGCCACGTCACCTACAACGTCCTACAGGACGACGAGCGCACGCTGACCAAGTACGCGACGCGAACCCGTTGAGCTGGAACTCGACGGGTCATTTTTTTTCAGGCATTCTATTCTCGACCTATGTTCGAGAGCGTGAAACACGTGCATTTCGTCGGCGTTGGGGGCATCGGCATGTCCGCGGCCGCAAAGTGGTTTTTGCATTCCGGCAGGACCGTGAGCGGCTCGGATCTGCATCGATCCGCAATCATCGATGATCTGGTGCGGCGCGGGCTGGTTTTTCATTCCGGCCACGCAGCCCAGAACATTCCGATGGGAACCGGACTCGTCGTATACACGGCCGCCGCCCAGGAAGACAATTTGGAGCGCGCGGAAGCCACGCTGCGCGGAATTCCGCAGATCTCGTACGCTGAATTTCTCGGAGAGCTTTCGCGAAACTATTCGACGATCGTCGTGTGCGGAACCAACGGTAAAAGCACGACGACTGCCATGCTCGGCTTGATTCTCGAAGCGGCGGGCTATGATCCGACGGTGATCGTCGGTTCGCTCGTTCCGGGATTCGCTGAAGGGAATTTGCGCATGGGAAAGGGACGGTTTTTCGTCGTTGAAGGTTGCGAATTCAAGGCGAGCTTTTTGAAGATCGAACCGGAGATGGCGGTCATCACGAACATCGAGGAAGATCACATGGATTTTTTCCGCGATATCGATCACATTCGAGAAACGTTCCAGATCTTCGTCGACAAATTGAAAGGCAAAGGCATGGTCGTGTTGAACGCGGACGATCCGCAGTCGCAAGAGCTCAACGTCGAGCGAGCGATCACGTTCGGCATGCACCAGGCGAACTACTCGCCGAAAAATTGTCCAATGCATTTGTCGGTCCCGGGAGATTTCAACCGCATGAACGCGCTTGCCGCAACCGCGGCCGCGATGGAACTCGGCGTGCCTTTTGAAACATGCGCCAGGGTTCTCGGCTCGTTCAAAGGCATTTGGCGGCGTTTCGAGCGAGTCGGGCAGTGGCACGGCGCTGAAATTATTTCCGACTACGGCCATCATCCAACAGCGATTACCGGAACGCTTCAGGCCGCACGCGACTTTTTCCCGAGTCGGCGGATCGTTCTGTGTTTCCAGCCGCACCAGCATTCGCGTACAAAAGAATTGCTCGAGGGATTCGTCGAGTCGGTTCAGGGCGCGGATGTGATCATCGTGCCGGAGATTTATAAAGTCGTCGGACGAACGGAAAAAGAAGAGAAGGAAGTGTCGAGCCGGGATATTGTCGATCGCGTCAAACAGGCGAATACAGACAAGGATATTCGCTACGCGGCTGATCTGAAAGAAGCCGAATCGATTTTGCGCGAAGTCGTGCGCGAACACGACATCGTGATCATTCAAGGCGCGGGCGACATCGACGATTTGGCGCGAAAATTGGTCGTATGACCGACATCACGCCACAACTAACAGCTCTGTTCGGCGAGAGGTTGAAGGAAAACGAGCCGATGAGCAAGCACACGAATTTTCGCATTGGCGGTCCGGCGCGGTGGTTTGTTGATGCAAAGACGGAAGACGAGATTCGCCAAGCGGTTGAGCTCGCGACGAATTCCGGCGTGCCGTATTTCGTTCTGGGCGGGGGATCGAATACCCTGTGCAACGACGCGGGGTATGAGGGACTCGTGATCCAGATCGGGATGCGAGCGCATCGGATCGAAGGCAACAAGGCTTATGCGGAGGCTGGCGTGATTTCGGCGGCTCTGGCTCGCGCCGCGGCCGAAGCGGGTTTGGCCGGATTTGAATGGGCTATTTCATTGCCTGGAACGATCGGCGGAGCGGTGCGAGGGAATGCGGGATGCTACGGCGGTGAGATAAAAGACACACTGGTGTCGGCTCGTGTTTTGCACGACGGAAAGATCGTTGAGATTTCGAATGCAAATTTGAAATTCGGTTATCGAGAATCCGCGATCAAACATTCGAACGACATCGTCTTGTCGGCGACGTTTGAACTAAAACCCGGCGATCGCGATGCGTTGCTTGCGAAAGAAAAAGATCTGCTCGAGCGCCGAAAAAAAAGTCAGCCGCTGTACGCGGGATCGGCCGGGTGTGTGTTTAAAAATTTCGAAGCGGCCGATGACGCGCAACTGCAACGCATTGCAGCCAAGATCGATGTAACTCTGCCTCCTGAGATGATCGCCAGCCGGCGTCTCGGCGCCGGCTGGGTCATCGACCAGCTGGATTTGAAGGGCAAGCGGATCGGGGGGGCAATGATCAGTCCGGAACACGGCAATTTCATCATCAACACCGGCAACGCGACGGCCAGCGACATCGTCCAGCTCATCGCCATGGCGAAGATGTACGCCCGCGATCGTTTTGGGATACAATTGGAAGAAGAAGTGCAATATTTGGGGTCCTAGTCAACCACTTAGCCACTCCCATATGAATATCGTCTCTATCAAGGCTACAAACATGAATCTCACGGACGCCATCCGCAACTATGTCGCGGACAAGTGTTCCGCGCTCGACAAGCTCGCGCAGGATTTCGAGCCGGCAGCCGAGATCGCGATTGAGGTCGGCAAATCGACCCGTCACCACAACAAAGGTCCTTACATGCGCTGTGAAATGAATCTCACGATTCCTGGAACGATCCTGCGTGCAGAGGAAGAACGCGAGGACCTGTACGAAGCGATCGATGTTGCACAGTCCGAATTGAAACGTCAGCTCGTGGAGCACAAGGACCGTTTGATCGACAAGAACCGCGGCCCGCGGCCCGGGAAGGAATAAACAAGGCTGGACAATGGCGGAGGAAAAGCGCATAATTCCTCCGTCTTTTTATGCAGAAAATTTTCAACGCCGTCTTTGGCGATCCGAACAAAAAGGTCATCAACGCGCTGCGAAAGGATGCAGAGCAGATTTCGGCGTTTGAGCCTCAGATGCAGGCGCTGACGGACGATCAGCTCAAGGGTAAAACCGCCGAGTTCCGGGAACGGCTCGACAAAGGCGAGAAGATCGACGACATCGCGTTCGAAGCGTTCGCGGCCGTGCGTGAGGCAAGCAAGCGCAAGCTCGGTCAGAGGCACTATGACGTACAGATGATGGGCGGATTGGTTTTGCATCGTGGCGGCATCGCAGAAATGCGCACCGGCGAAGGGAAGACCTTGACCGCCACTGCGCCGCTCTATTTGAACGCGCTTGCTGGCAAGGGCGCGCACCTCGTTACAGTGAACGATTATCTGGCGCGACGCGACGCGGTGTGGATGGGCCAGGTGTTCTGGGCGCTCGGCATGACCGTCGGCTGCATTCAGCACGAAGGCGGTTTCCGCTACGACCCGCACTTCAAACACGAACACGAAAGCGCGACGGAATCGGAACACGACAAAGAACGCGACACGACCGGATCGTTCCGAGTTCATACGGATTATCTGCGTCCGGTTTCGCGCCGCGAAGCGTACGCCGCCGACATCACGTACGGCACAAACAATGAATTCGGTTTCGACTATCTGCGCGACAACATGGCGCCTACGTTGGAACAGTGCGTCATGGGCGAGTTGCATTTCGCGATCGTTGATGAAGTCGACTCGATTCTGATCGATGAAGCTCGTACGCCGCTCATCATTTCCGCTCCGGCCGAAAAATCGAACGAGCTGTATTACAAATTTGCGCGGATTGCCGCGACGCTCAAGGAAAACGAGGATTACAACATTGACGAAAAAATGCGCGCTTCGACGTACACGGATGCGGGCATTGAGAAGGTTCAGAAGGCGCTTAACATCGAGAACATGTATTCGCCGGAGCACGCGCAATACCAACGCTTCGCGGAATCGGCTTTGCGCGCACAAACCCTTTTCAAGCGGGACGTTCAGTATGTCGTCAAGGATGGCGAGGTCATCATCGTTGACGAGTTTACGGGCCGCTTGATGCCGGGTCGCCGCTACTCGGAGGGCCAGCATCAGGCGATCGAAGCCAAGGAGAATCTTCCGATCCAGCGCGAATCCGTCACGCTCGCCACGATCACGTTCCAGAACTTTTTCCGCATGTACAAGAAACTCGGCGGCATGACCGGTACGGCAGCGACCGAGGCGGAAGAGTTCGGCAAGATTTACAACCTCGAAGTCACGTCGATTCCGACGAACAAGGACAACCGCCGCGTCGACCTGCCGGATCGCGTGTACAAGAACGAGCTGGGCAAGTTCCAGGCTGTGGTGCGCGAAATCAAAGAGCGGCACGAAAAAGGCCAGCCGGTGCTGGTCGGCACGATTTCGATTGAAAAGAACGAATTGCTGGGCGCTCTGCTCCAAAAAGAAGGCATTCCGTTCCAGCTTTTGAACGCCAAAAATCACGAACGCGAAGCCGAATACATCGCACAAGCCGGCGCGCCTGGCGCCGTCACGATCGCGACGAACATGGCCGGCCGTGGCGTTGATATCATGCTCGGCGGCAATCCGCCCGATGCCGCGGTTTCAGACAAAGTTCGCGAAGCCGGCGGCCTGCACGTTATCGGCACGGAACGCCACGAATCCCGCCGCATCGACAACCAGCTGCGCGGACGTTCGGGCCGACAGGGCGATCCAGGTTCCACACAATTCTACGTGAGCATGGAAGATGATCTCATGCGCATCTTCGGTTCGGACCGCATCAAGGGGATGATGGACAAGCTCGGCATCCCCGACGACATGCCGATCGAAAACAAGATGGTTACGGGGTCGCTTGAGAAAGCGCAGCAGCGCGTCGAAGGGCATCATTTCGATTCGCGCAAACACTTGCTGGAATACGACGATGTTTTGAACAAGCACCGCGAAGTGATTTACAAGCGCCGCCGCGAACTGCTCGATGCGTTTGCGACCGGCGAACCGAACGTCCTGCGCCCGATGATTGAGGAACTAATCGGCGACGAGATCGAACAGGTTGTGTTGTTTCATTCGGGCGGGGAAGTGGACGTGCCCGCCGCGTTCAAGGGCAAAGAAGAGCCGAAAAAGGGCGATTGGAATCTCAAAGAAGTCATCGAAGTCGTGAACACGATTGTTCCTTTGTCGGAAGCGCAGAAGGCGAAACTGACCGAAGTCGGACTCGCGGTTGCCAAAGACAAGATGCATTTGGCAGAAGAGCGCACGAAATTGATCGACGCGGTGATGGCTGTCGTTCGCGAATCGTACGACGAGCTTGAGAAACGGTTTGAAGATCGCAAGGCGCTTGAGAACCTGGAGCGCGCCGTCATCCTGCGCGCCATGGATTCGCTGTGGGTTGAACACCTGGAAGCCATGGGATCGCTGCGCCACGGCATCGGTTTGCAGGGCTACGCTCAACGCGACCCGCTGGTCGAGTACAAGCGCATTTCTTTCGACATGTTCCAGCAGCTTTTGTCCGCCATCAACCAGGAAATCGTCTACAACTTCTTCAAGCACGCCAAGCACGCCGCTGATCGCCGCGAAGCTGCTGCCGCGGTCGCGAACGAATCGCTGTTGCATCGGGCCGGGGTGAAACTCATGGGTGCTGCGAAAGAAATGAACGCCGGTGGAGCACAGGCCCAAGTGAAAGCCGACAACTCCGGTTCAGGATTAGATTTCTCAAACGTGGGCCGAAACGATCCGTGCCCGTGCGGAAGTGGAAAAAAGTTTAAGAAGTGTCATGGGGTGTAAACTAAAAACCGCCTTCGGGCGGTTTTTGGATAGAAAAGCACCCGGTTTTTCCGGGTGTTCGTTCGTCGATCATTCGTCTGTGATCTCCTCGAGCTTGTGTTGTTCCACCCAGAGGGGAACCGCGTCGGCTACTGTGATGGATTCTTCCCGTTTGCCGCGCTCTACGACAAAGATCGTTTTTCCGTCACACTCCACGATCGTCTCGGTGTCCGCCTGATACTGGCGGTCTTCCTGGTCTTGCGGTCCAAGAAATCCCAGCACAATGGTCTGGCGGACGCGATAACGCTTCATGATTCCTCCTTCACAAAGCAACGCTATGATTTAGGACGCGTCCTGTCAATAATCAAATCGGACACGTCATCTGACTTCGGGCGGTTTTTGGTTTGACTCTTGACAATTCGGCCTTTTTTCAGTATCCTATACGCCGACTGAAGGTAACTTCGGTCGCGAGGAGGTAGAGGACAATGAAGAAGATGGTTCTTTCGGTTCTGGTTTCTGCAAGCATGACGGGCTGCAACGGCAACGCGCAGCCCACCAACGTCAGCGTCGAGCTGACGGAGCCCGGTACGATCAGTTCGGACTGGACCGAGATGGGCTTCTGGCTCAATGACAAGAGCTCGTCCCAGATCGGCTCGACCAGCATGACGAGCACCCTCGTCGAGGTCACCACCGTCACCTTCGCCATCGACGGCGACCAGGCGAACGGCTTCGCGCTCCTCTCGGACGACTCGCTCGACTTCACGACCGGCGATCAGCGGCTGATCGAGGTCGAGTACACCCCGCCCGAGACCTTCGATCAGATCGATCCGGACGGGTATGCGCGGTTCCACGCCATCCTCCGGTGGGAGGCCGTGGATGCCGGCATCGAGGGTGAGATCGCGCTCGATGCGAACGTGTACGTCCCGACGGAAGCGGGGAACCCGTACGTCCCCTGCCTGACGATCACCCGCGCGGACAGCTCGCCGGTCGGTGGTCAGGCGCCGAACAGCCGCATGGAGGTGGCAGTGTTCACCTTCAGCGTCGACGCGGCCACCTGCCCTGAGGGCGTCGACCTGGTCATGATGCCGCTGATCCTACAGACCACGGACTTCGCCGCTTCGGGCTGGAACAACTGCGGACGCAGCGTGTACGACCAGGACGGCAACCTCGTGTCCTTCGAGCCTCTGCTCGACAACCCGGATGCGTGGTTCATGGACTGGGTCGACGGCTCCGATCCTCGCGGCTTCGACAGCGACACCGGCTGGTGGTTCGGCAGCGCCTGGGGTTCCTGCGGCGACGAGGACGGGGTGCCGGATCAGATCCCCCTCACCACCGGCTACCAGACGTTCCCGTTCTACGGCAGGCCCCACCTCGAGGCTGGTCAGAGCCGCGACTTGTCCGTGCGTCTGGACACGCACGAAGCGGTTGACGGCGACTACATCGAGCTCGACTCCGGGTGGGTCAGCTACATCGACACGGCCACGAACGTGGGCTGGTCGACGTACGAAGCTCCGTACGGCAACGTCATCTCGATCGAGCGCTAGAAGCGCTGATCACGGGTTCTCCTGAACCCGAATTTTTTTTGAAATGTGTGCTAGAGTAGGGCGGTATGAAAAATGACTTGTTTCACAGGCTTTTGGGGGTTTCTTTGCTGGCAGTCGTGTTTGCTGGCGCTGGGTGTACACCGGCAGTTGAGAATCAGCAGCCGCAAGAACAGAACCAGGATCAGCAGGCGCCATTGTCGGAAAATCAGCAAAAGATGATGACTGATTTGCTGACGACTGGCGGAGATCAGGATTGTCCGGAAACAACGACGGAATCAACGCAACGCTATGACATCATTGGTCAGTGCCTGTACCGAGACGGCCAACGCATGTTCCAAAAATCTTTGCCGTATCTCATGGTGACGGGGGCGTTCGGTCAGGCGGGTGTCGACGCGATTTATTTTCCCATGTACACGGATCATTCTCTGGGTTCAACTCAAGAGTGGTTTTGGTTCACCAAAGACAAACAATCTTACGTGTATTTCCGCGCCGGCGGTCGTTCGTGTCAAGGCTGCGAGATGGGCGGCGGACCGAGAGTTGTCGTTGACGAAACGACAGGTGCTGTACTCGAGTCGTCAGTTGTCCCGTCGTTTCCTCCGCCAAGCACGCTGATCCTTTCGCCGGATTACACCGAAGCGGCACTTGTTCAGTGGGACGATAACCAAGAATCCGTCTCTTTGTACTCGCTCGTCGATAACGCAATCGGGCCGGTTCTCTTTACGGCTCCTGAAGACCAGACACTGAAAGTCGGTTGCTACGAAAACGTTGCGCCGTGCAATTACGAGATTTCCTGGACGGATCAGAATCACATTGAGATCCACACGATCCTTCTCGACGAAGATGGGAATCGGATCCAAGACCATGTCACAGATGATGGCGAAATTGTCTACAAATTTGCCGATCCTGTGACGTTAGAGATTGAGTAGACACAAAACCGCCTTCGGGCGGTTTTGTGGTAGAGTAGGCAATATGAAAAATGACTTTTTGAAAAAGCTTTCGCTCGTCTCGTTGTTTACGATCATGCTGACCGGCGCGGGGTGCGCGACGAGTCTACCAACGACGGCTCCGGTGCCCCAGAATCCGGCACTCAAACCTGTCACGATTGTTCCACTAAACGCCGATGACCAGAAGGCGATCAAGGATTTTGTCGCGTCTGGAAGTCCGCTTGTCAGGATATTGCCTGCTTCGGATTGGGTGATTCCGGACGGGATCGATCCGGCGCAAGTCGAATTCGGCTCGGCGATTCAGAGCCCGGAAATCGTCTTTGGCTACGTGGAACAGCCCAACAGCAGCATACCGCTTTGGCACGCGTCTGGATCAAGCGCGTTCGGCGCTGCGGGCCAGGCGGATTGGGCGTCGGTTAATTTTGCGGGCGTCATTTTCTCCCGAGACAGCGGCAAGACGTGGCGCGAAGCTTTCTCGATTCCGATCTATCCATTCGATCAGACATACACAGCTGAAGGCTTCCGCCCGTTCAATCCCGTTGGTATGTTCACGGAAAACAATTTGCTGTGGCTCGACATCGTGGACGACGGCGGCGCTGGCAGTGGGGAAGGCGTCTTAGTTCGTTACTCATCGCCCGACGGTGTGAAATGGACGAGAACCAACGACTGCCTCTACTTCGTGCCGGAAAGTTATTTTGAACTTTCAGATCCCGCGGGTCCGTATTGGGCCGCCACGATTCGTCCGCACAATTTGGCCAAGTACTCGGCTTCGGACAGCTTGCATCAAGCCTGCCCAGGCTACGTGTCGCAATTGCCCTAGAACACAAAACCGCCTTCGGGCGGTTTTTAGGGCGCGTATTTCCGCCCGTTATTCTTTTTTCGTTTGATCATATTCATTGCGTCGCGCTTTCCACGTCGGAATGTCGCGCCAAAGTTTCTGCCAACGGCCGAGCGGACCGGGAAGCGCTGACCGGCTGAACATCACAAGTACCGCGATCGCGACCATGATCAGCACGCCGAAAAGCACGACCATGTCTGCTGATTCGTGCGACACGCCGTTTTTCTCCAGAACATTCCCCAGCATCCCAAGAGCGACGCATCCAAGGATGATCGGCAGGGCGAAGCCGAACGTCCGGCCGTAGCGTTTTTTCAGAAATTGCCCAAGTGGTTCCATACGGTGTAAGTTTATCATGATCTGTATGTCTCGCCGACTCAAAGAGGATGTTCTGTACATGGTTCTGTGGGCCGTGTTTACGGCAGCTGCGTGGTTTGGATTGCGCTATCTCGACATGCCGCTCGCTTGGACATGGCTAGCATTTACTGCCGTAAACATCGCGACCTTCCTGCTCTATGGAGCTGATAAACTATCCGCAATTATAGGAATCCGTCGCGTGCCGGAGCGTGTGTTGCAGGGCACGGCGTTTTTTTTCGGCTCCCCGGGCGCTTTGGCCGGGATGTGGCTTTTTCGGCACAAAACCAGTAAGGTTTCGTTTCAGTTCGTTTTGGCGGGCGTGATTCTTGTACAGATCTTGATCATCCTCGCCGTACAGCGCTATTTTTTGAAGTAACCTGTGAAGCGCCCGTCACACAGACAGATCCTGATCGCCGTGGCGGCTTTGGCAGCCGCGGCTTTTTGTTTTGTCGCGTGGTCAATCGCACCCACGCTGTCAGACGCTCCGCTTCCGATTCCCACACGGGTGCTAGCTGCGGACGGAAGTCTGCTCTACCAGGTAGGCCCGGAGGACGAGGAAACATCGGCGCCGATCGCGTTCTCCGATATGCCAATTTCGCTGGTGAACGCCGTCGTTTCGGCCGAGGACAAGCGCTTTTTTGAACACCACGGCGTTGACTGGTTGGCCCTCGTTCGTGCTCTGAAAGACGACATTGCAGCAGGTGAGATTGTCAGCGGAGGCAGCACGATTGAGCAGCAGTATTTGAAAAACACGTTTTTCACTGACGCGCCGCGGACCCTGCCCGAGAAAGCGAGGGAATTGGTCGCGGCACAGTGGTGGGCGGCCACGCACTCCAAAAACGACACGCTCGAGCGGTATCTGAACACGGTGTACCTGGGCAACAACCTGTTCGGCGTACAAGCGGCGGCGCAGGAATATTTTCACAAGGACACTCGTGACCTTTCGATTTCCGAATCCGCACTGCTCGCGGGAATCATTGGGGCGCCAAGTCGATACGAGCCCGTTTCGCACGGCGCAGCCGCAAGCGATCGCCAACGCTTCGTTCTGGATCGGATGGCGAAAAACGGTTACATCAAAACCGAAGATGTCGAAGGTTACGCTTCCACGAGACTCTCCGTGTTCGCGCCGCGCCATGAAATTTCAGCGCCGCATTTTGTTTTTCGCGTGCTTGAATTGCTCGAGCCAGCCATTCCGGACATTGCGATCGGCGGATACGAAGTCAGAACCACGCTCGATCCGGATCTTCAGCATGTGGCGGAAAATTCCGTCGGATTGCAGTTGACCAAGCTCATGGAAGAACACGTGACGGACGCGGCGGTTGTTGCGGTCGATCCGGAAAGTGGCGACGTGCTGGCATACGTTGGCAGTGTCGGCTACTGGAACGAGGGAGCGAGCGGCGCCGTGAACATGGCGGATGCGGAGCGCCAGCCAGGCTCCGCGCTGAAGCCGTTCATGTACCAGACGGCGATCATGAACAAGCTCGTCACCCCAGGGACGGTGATCGCAGACATCCCTTCAACATTCGAAGGCGAGCCGCTCGGAACCGGCGGATCGAACCTGTACGTTCCAGAAAACTACAACGACCGGTTTCATGGGCCGGTTTCGGTGCGTGATGCGCTCGGGAGTTCCTTGAACATTCCGGCCGTGAAGATTCTGGATCAGCTCGGGTTGAACACCTTTTTCGGCGCGCTCGAAAAATTTGGAATCACATTCGACGAGGCTCCGGATTATTACGGCCTCGGCATCGTGCTCGGGGGCGGGGAAGTGACGCTTGAAGAAGCGACGCACGCGTATGCGGTTCTTGCGGCCAACAATCAATCAACGCCTCTCCGGTTCATCACCGAAGTTCGTGACGCGAGCGGCGCCGTCATCTACCAGGACGATCCACACCTTGAACGTATTTTTGATGCGCACGAACAAACACGCGCAGAGCAAGCAACGGCGCTCATTGGAGACATCCTTTCTGACAAGACCGCGCGCGCCCTCTCGTTCGGCGAATCGTCGCTCATGGAAATCGGCAAGCCCGCGGCAGCGAAAACCGGAACCACGCGCGATTTCAAGGACAACTGGGCGTTCGGGTACACGCCGGACTTCGCCCTCGGCGTGTGGGTCGGGAACGCGGACAATTCGCCGATGTACGGCGTGTCCGGCGCTTCGGGCGCGGTTCCGATCTGGCATGACATTATGGCGTATCGCTATCGCTTCGACGATCCGCAGATAGAGATGATGCCCGACGACATCGTGACGCGGGACGTTTGCGTCACTTCTGGCATGCTTGCGACCGAGATCTGTCCGAAAACGCGAACCGAGAAGTTCATCTCCGGCACGGAACCGACGCTCGGCGACACCTGGTATCGCTGGGAAATGAACTCAAAAACCGGGCAGAGAGAAGTCGTTCTTGTTCTACCGCCCGAGTACGACGCATGGGTTCAGAACGGCAATTAGACAAGCGAAATGGGCCGTGGAATAATAGCCGCAACCTCAAACACATCATAATTTTATGGATGAGCAGGACAAGTCGAAGGTCCCGGCGAAGAACATTCGCTTGGGGATTTTAGGTGTTGCAGCGGTTGTCATTCTCGGTATTTTATACATCATTTCGCCGGTTCCGACGGTACATGGCACGATGGACGGCGACACGGTTGAAGTGACGAAGAACGCGTCATTTTCGTTTGCGTTCGATCGGATGATGAGTCATGCATCGGTCGAGAAGGCATTCGTGATCACTCCGCGTATCGACGGTGCGTTTTCGTGGAATGGGAACACGGTGACGTTCGATCCGGCATTCAGTCTTGAAAAAGGGAAGACGTTCCAGGTGACGATCGGCAAAGGGGCCAGCACGCTGTATCTCAAGGGTATTGCGCAGGCGTACACGCAGTCGTTTTACGTTCGAAACGATCCGGAAGTCTCCGTCGTTTCGCCCAAAGACGGCGTGACCGTACGGCCGGCGCAGACTATCACCGTGCTATTTGACCGGCCGATGCGCGAGCTGACCGGTTCGCTTGAGGTCCCCGACATGCTGACATTCTCTCCGGAAATCGAGGGGGAATACCATTGGCTCGGAACGAGCGGTTTCGAGTTTGTTCCGGCTGCAGGCTGGGCCCCGGCGACGTCGTACGCGGTCACGCTCCCCAAGAGTATCGTGCTCCAGGACGGCAGTTCGCTCATGGAAGATTTCGTCTGGCATTTTTCGACGCCGAATCTCTCCGTTTCGCTCGGAAGCTCGTCTGAACACGTTCAGCCGAAAGAACCGGTCGTGCTTTCGTTCAATTACGATGTTGATCCGACCGTCGTCGCGAGCGCACTGACTATGTACGAGCAAACTGTTCCGGGAAAGAATCAGACCGGATCCCCGTCGGATCTTGTGGTCGCGCCAGCCAGCCAGTATTCGATTGTGAACAGCAAGGACGACAAACGTCTTATCGAAATCACGCGCTACGGCGGTTACAGTCTGGGTAAACGCTACCAATTCGTCCTGCCCGTCGGTTTCACGGCAGGACTCGGCCCGAACGGACTGACGGACGCGTTCTCGCAAACCGTGACGCTCGATGAGCTTGGATTCCGTATTCTCTCCGCGTGTCCCGCGGTCGGCGGAACGAAGGAGATCCGTTCGTCCGTGGTTTTCAACGTCAACAATCCAGGCGGAGTTGATACGCTTGAAAAGTCCATCACGATTTCGCCGTCACTTGAAGACATGGAGATCAGCCCGTGGGGCTACGCGCCTGGATGCAAGTACGGTGACAACGAAGTCTCGGTCGATGGGCAATGGCAGCCATCCACGACGTATACGATCACGGTCGCCGCCTCGCTCAAGGACATTTACGGTCAGGCGCTTGAAAATCCGCAAACATATACGGTCACGACCGAACCATACCCGCCGCATGCGGACCTGTCCGGCTACAGCAACTACGGCGTGCTTGCGAGCGATTTGCCGCGCGTCTATCAGGTTCGCACGATCAACATGACGGAACCGGTGACCGGAACCGTGTGCAAGGTGACGCTGGAGGATTACCTCGGAAACGGCACGCAGTGCTCGTCGCCTCTGGGAGCGAAGACCTATGACACAACGAAGTCGCTGAACGATTACAAAGTTTTAAACGTCGATCTCAACGACATCGTCGGCCGGGATTTGGAAAACGGCTTGTACCACCTCGTGCTCAACATCCCGCAGGCGGAAAATTACGACTATCAGCGCGACGTCGGCCGGTCCATCGCGATTTCGGACACGGCGCTCACCATGAAGAGCGACAAGGCGGGCACGGTGCTCGTGTGGGCGACGGATATGAAAACCGGGGCCGTGGTCTCCGGACTTTCCGTCGAGCTCTACGATGCGTGGTACGACAGAGGACCGAAAATTCTCGGCACCTCGACGACGGATGGAAACGGCCTCGCGACGTTCCGCACGGCCGTGAATCCTGACCGTCGGTCGAATTTTGTCGCCATGGCAACGGGCAGCGGTCACTTCGGGATCACACTGGATGAATGGAGGGACGGCATCAGTCCGTGGAATTTCGGCTTGGATGCGAACTACGATCTCTCACTCGAAAAAAACATCGGCTATCTCTACACCGACCGACGCATTTATCGTCCGGATCAGAAGGTGTATTTCAAGGGCGTCCTGCGCAAGGATGTGGATGCGATCTTGAGCCTGCCGGACGTGAAGAATGTCGACGTCGTGTTCACGGATCCCAATGGCGCCGAGATTGCGACACAAACGCGCCCGGTCTCCGATTATGGGACGTTCAACGGCGAACTTCAGCTCGACCCGACCATGGCGCTCGGTACCTTCAGCTTCACGGTATCGATTGCCGGCAAAGCCGTTTCCGGATCGTTCGACGTGCGTGAGTATCGCCGGCCGGATTTCAAAGTGACGGTTGAAACTCCGCCGGAAATCGTCACGAGCGGAGACATCGTGCACCTGCCGATTCATGCCGAATACTATTACGGCGCGCCGCTCGCAAACGCCCGCGTTGACTATTCCGTGACGCGCCGCGCGCTCTACTTCCAGCCCATTGAACGCGACGAATGGTACAGCTTCAATGAAACGGACGATTCGTACTGTTACTGGTATTGTTCGGTCGGTGATCAGTTCGAGAACGTGAAGTCGGGATCAGCGACGCTCGACGCGAACGGCGCGTTCGATCTGTCGATCGCCGCGAATCTCAACGATTACAAGTCGAGCGCGACGTACTTCGTCACCGCGACGATCACGGATATCAACCAGCGACAGGTTTCAGACAATGAGCAGTTCGACGTCCACAAAGGCGGCTATTACGTCGGCATCCGGCCGGATTCCGACAGCGGTTGGAGTTCGCCGACCGCGGATTTCGATCTGTTCAGCGTGACGCCGGACGGCACGCCGCTCGCGAATGCGACCGGCACGGTCACGTTGTACAAGCGAACGTGGGATCGCGTGCAAACCGAAGGAACGCGCGGACAGATTCAGTGGGAGTACGTGAAGTCGGACACCTTCGTCTCGCGTGTCGGGTTTTCGACGGACGCGGAAGCGAAGGCCAAGGTGTCGTTCGCCCCGTCGGAAGACGGGGAATACGTCGCGGTCGCCGCTTCGTCGGACAGCCGCGGCCGATCGATCACGTCGTCGGTCTCGCGCTGGGTGGAAAGGGGAACCGGCTCAAGCGTTCGCGTTTCCGACGATCATCTCATGAAAATCATTCAGAACAAGGCCGACTACGAGGTCGGAGACACCGCTTCGCTCGTTGTACAATCTCCGTACGAAAACGCGAAAGCGCTCGTGACGATCGAACGCGATACGATCCGCGACACGCGCGTTGTGGATGTGAGCTCGTCAAACCGCACGATCGACATTCCGATCACGGATGACATGACGCCGAACGTCTTCGTTTCCGTGCTTGCGGTTGCGTCCGGGGAAGGAGGTATTCCGGAATTCCGCATGGGTTACGCGGATTTGCAGGTCAACACAGCCAAAAAAGTTCTAGACGTCACGGTCACGCCGGACAAAGAGTTTTATCGCCCGGGCGACACGGTCACGCTCGACGTTTCGACGAAGCTTTCCGACGGCGCGGGAACGCCGGCCGAAGTTTCGATTGCGGTCGTCGATGAACGCATCGTGGCACTCTTGGGATCGATCGATAAAAACATCCTCGGCAGGTTCTGGTTCCCGCGCACGATCGGCGTGTTCACGTCGCAAACGCTCACCCAGCTCGTCAAAAAGATTTTCGTCGAAACGGAAGGCGGCGGCGGCAAAGGCGGCGGCGGAGAAACGACGGTGCGTGGTAATTTCCAGGACACGGCGTTTTGGAAGGCAAACGTGACGACCGACGGCAGCGGAAACGCGACGGTCAGTTTCCCGATCGCCGATAACCTCACAACCTGGCAAGTGCTGGCGATCGGCACGACGAAAGACACGGTCGTCGGCACCGGGGAGGCGTCGATCATCACGCGACGCGATCTCATGGCCGAACCGATCCTGCCACGCATCGTGCGCACCGGCGACGACCTCACCTTCGGCGCGACGGCTTCAAACATCACGGATAACACCATTTTCGCCAGGGTCACGCTGCTCGCGGATGGCACGACAATCAACGGGTCGAATACGCGAACGGTCACGCTGGCCCCGCACTCGCGCCAGCCGGTTTCCTGGAATGTTCACGTGCCGATGGATTCGAAGCAAGTACATGTTGAGACGCGCGTGGAGGGCGGCGGATTTTCTGATGGATTCGAAATGGACCTGCCGGTTCTGCCGTATTCCGTGCCTGAAACCCTGTCGACGTCGAACGCGTTCGGACGCGAAGCGACCGAGACGATCGTTATTCCGGACGGCATCCTGCCGGATCAGGGTGAGGTGACTGCGAGCGTCACGACAAACGTTGGCACTGGACTCTCGGGAAGTTTCGATTACCTGGCGGAGTTCGAATACGGCTGTTCGGAACAATCGACGAGCGCGCTCGTGGGCGGAGTGCTCTATGAAGAACTCGTCGCGTCGAAGCTGATCTCGGGCAATCCGGATCTGCTTGCGAAGGCGAAGGAAAAGATCGAAGGGTCGATCCAAAAGCTCGTTTCCACACAGAAACCAAGCGGCGGATGGGGTTTCTGGGCGGACTCCGATCAGGAATATCCGTACCTCACGGCCTACGTGTTCTGGGGACTCACGCAGGCAGAGCAAGCCGGATACGAAGTTGACCGCAATGCCATGGACCGCGCCGATCAGTACCTGCGCAACTATCTGACGTCGCCGTTGTCTGACGTGGATATGTATCGGAGCCTGAACCAGAACGAGCGCGTACAGGTGCTGTTCTCGCTCTCGGAGCACGATCCTCGGAACTTGGCCGGCTATGCCGCGACCGCGTATGAAACCCGCACGGAGCTTTCACTCTTCGGGAAGTCGTTCCTCGCGATGGCGCTGCAATCGATTGACGGCAACGCCTCGCGTGCCAACGAAGTGCTGAACGACGTCCGATCGGCCGTCGTGTACGAGGATGCGTCGATGGCGTACATCACCGAAGACACGAGCTACAACGATTACTTCATGAACAGCGACATCCGTTCCACGAGCTTGTATTTGCAGGCGTTGATGCGCATCGCGCCCAAAGACGATGATGCGGATCGCATCGTGCGTTATCTCATCGGCAAAAAATTCGGCGGATACTGGTACAGCACGCAGAGCACGGCCATGGTGCTCGGGGGCCTCACGGATTACGTGAAGCGCCATCCGATCGACACAGACAGCCTGGAAGTGCAGGTCTATCTTGATGATTCGCTGGCAGACACGCTGACGTTTGAGCAGGGCGATCTTTCCGGTGAGCGCTCTGTGACCACGCCGCTTGGCCAACTGCTTGAGTCGGGCAACGAACACGCGTTCTCGTTCAAGAAGGATTCTGAGAAGCGCTACTTCTACGATCTCTCCTACACAGTGTTCCGCGCGATTCGCGACATTCAACCGTTCGACAACGGCATGACCGTGCTCGCGAATGTCTACGCGCTCGATGATGTTAGACACGAACGTCCGATCTCCGAGGCCGTTCAAGGCGACACAGTGCGCGTGCACATGAAACTTCTGGTGCCGAAGGAACATCGCTACGTTTCCTGGGAATACCACTTGCCATCCGGCCTCGAACCGATCGATTTCTCGCTGCTCACAAGTCCGCAGGACATCGCGGGCCAAACACAGAATTGCGCGCCGGATTGGTCCGGCGAACAGATCTGTCTGAGTGATTGGGAAATGGGCTGGTGGTGGGAGCATGCCTGGGACCACATTGAGCAGCGCGACGATCGCGTGTTCCTGTTCTCCGAAGATCTGGATGCGGGAATTTACGACTATGACTTCGTTGCATCCGTCGTGACGCCCGGTACGTTCAGTATCCCGCCAACGCGCGCTTATGAGTTCTATAATCCGAACGCCAACGGCCACAACGAAGGCCAGACGTTCCGCGTGATCGCAAAATAGTATGTCCAAACTCGTGCGAGACAATACCATTGAGCTAAAGAAGGCCGAAGGAGAGAGCCCGGCGTTCCACATTGCGGACGATGAAGAATACTGGACCAAGCTGAAAGCGAAATTCGCCGCGGAGGTCGGTGAGTTTGCGCGGGACGAGAGCATCGTCGAGTTGGGTGACGTTCTCGAGATCATCGATGCGATCATCGCGTTCAAGGGATTTGATCGCGCGAAGATCGACGAGGTGCGGCGCAACAAGACGGAACTGCGAGGAGGATTCGGCAAGCGGATCATCTTGGACTAGCCATGATCCTGACCGTGCATGCAAAACCCGGAGCGCGAGCAACGAAAATCGTGGACTGGCTCGACGACACGACCGTTGTGATAGCAGTCGCGGCGCCGGCGAACGAGGGCAAGGCGAACGCCGTCCTCGTTGCGTTCTTGGCGGACCACTACGGCGTGGCGAAATCGCGCGTGCGGATCGTCCGCGGCGCCACGACACGGATGAAACACCTTGAAATCATGGTATAGTGTCCTCGTTATGAAGAAAGTGCTTCCATTGCTTTTTGCGATCATCCTGACCGGCGCCGGGTGCCTGCCGTTTTGGGGCGGACCTGAGCCGACGGAACAAGAGGCGGAACCGACGGAAACCGGCATCCCGCCGGCGATTTCCATGACTGCCAACGGGAGCGTCGTCGCGGGGCTTGAAGGCAGTTATTGTTACACGTCTGGTTGTGTCGACAAAATCGCGCCGTCCGAAATGGTCGCGGAATCAACCCTCGGCTTTACGCCGGTCTCAGGAACGATTTTGTTCTCCAACGACGAAACGGTTCAGGTCATGACCGTTGGCTTGCTGAGCCCATTCGGGGAGGTCGTGATTGGATCTGACGCGACACTCGGGCGGGATGACAACGGAAATTTCGTTTACAACCCATCCACCACGCTTTCCGGTGACTACATCATCGTTGTTCAGGCACAGTTCGTCGAAGGCGGCGATGTGTCATATAACTTTCCGGTTCACTTCGGCGAGACAGCGGAGGTTTTTGCTGATCCGGCCGGCCGATTTTCATTCAGCCATGATTCAAGCTTTCAAATTGTTTCCGACGCCGGATTGCTTGAACCCTACCGCGTTTTGCCGGACATTGCTGTCGGTTTGAAGAGTGAACAGGCGAGTTATCATCCGATGAATTACTCGCAGGATGAATGGTTCGTCGTGAGCACGTCGGATTCCGACGAAGAGTCCTGTTTGAACTTCGACAGCGAGACGACGACAGATACGACGATCAACGGCGTTGCATTTTCGAAAACAGAACGTTCTGACGCCGGAGCGGGGAACCGCTACGACACGACGATCTATCGCTCGCACCGTGACGGAACTTGCTACGAAATCCAGACGACACTCCACTACGCCAGCGATTTCACGGACGTGGATCAGGGCGCCATGGATGAGAGTCAGGCGGAGGCCAATGCGATGTTGCAGGAGGCCGTAGATTCCTTTCGATTCGAATAAAAATGACCCGCATCAGGGATGCGAGTCAGAAAGGTCGGTCTTGATCCTGCTCTCGAGCGTCGGGTAGCGCGCGATGAGTCCGTTCACGATCGCGTCGACCTGCTGGCCGCGCCCGACGGCGATTTTCATCGTGTCCGAGAGGTCGCGCACCATGCCGATCGTGTACACGACGCACTGGCCGCGCGCCGTGCCGCGTTCCGTGGGCGGGAGCCTCGCGTTCACGTCGGTCTGCGCGAGCGCCTTGAGGTACGTGGCGTCGAAGGCGAGCTGGGCGTCGAGCTTGGCCTTCTGCACGCGCATGTCCTCTTGCGTCGCGTTGATCGCCTCGCTGAGCGGCAGAAGATCGTCCAGGTTCCCGTACTGCGCCATGCCTTCCAGCACGGACGTGTGCAGCGCGGGGAGGACTTCTTCGGCCGTGTGGTGCAGTTCCTGCACGACCGTCGTATCCGTGTACATGCGCAGCGTCACGACCCGCGCGACCTCCGCGTTGGTCTTCGTCTCCGCGCATGCCGCCTCTGCCTTGGCGCGAACCTCGTCCCAGTCCGGGTTGAGCAGCGCCAGGCCCTGCGGCATCACGCTGCCGGGTTCCACGGCAAAGGCCGAGAACCAGGGAAGAAAGAACAGAACGAACAGCATCATGCGACCCCCTCGATTTTTCGGACCTCCGCCCACTGCAGCCTGAGCGTCATCGGACAGTAGCGGAACCCCAGGTAGCGGGCGAGCTCGCGCCGATCTCGGCAGCACGCGCACCACTTCGACCGCCGTGCCGGGTTGGCGAACTGCTGCAGCTGTGGTTCCAGGATGTTGCGGATGTGCGTCCCGGCCGCGGCGGGTTCGAAGACCAGGCTGCAGCTCGGATTGCTGCAGACGAGACGATCCAGGCAATCGTCGCGCAGCACGGGCTTCAGCCGGCCCTTTTTGCAATACCGGCATCGCTGAGCGGGCCGCTTTCCCATGAGATCCTCCGCGCGTGTTCAGTAGAACACGACCGCGAAGACTATCCAATTTTCGAGCTTTCGTCAAGCCCGTGCTATCATGCGCTTTCTGCTATGATCGGCGTCTTTGATTCCGGCTACGGCGGCCTGACGATCCTTCAGGCGTGCATCGACAGGCTCCCGAACTATTCATTCTCCTACCTCGGCGACAACGCTCGAGCGCCATACGGTTCGAGGTCGGAGGAAGAGATTATTCGCTTCGCGCTCCAAGGCGTTGAGTTTTTGTTTGGACAAGGCTGTCCGCTCGTGATCCTTGCGTGCAATACTGCCTCGGCAAACGCCCTACGGCGGATCCAGCAGGCGGTTTTGCCGCAGCGGTATCCCGACAAACGCGTGCTCGGCATCTTAGTGCCGACCGTCGAGCATGTGAGCGAACGCAACGTGACCGTCTTTGCGACCGAGGCAACGGTTCGTTCGCACGCCTACGCGCACGAGATCGCAAAACGCAACCCGAGCGTTCGTGTCGTTGAACGTGCGTGTCCGCGGATCGTGCCACTCATCGAATCCGGCGCTTCGCAAGATATGTTGCGCGAGGCAGTCGCGGACTGTGCGTCAGGAATTGAAAAACCGGACGCGGTGATTCTTGGGTGCACGCATTATCCGCTCGTGAAAGATTTTTTTAGAGAAGCGCTGCCTGGCATTCCGCTTTACGAACAACCGCAGATCGTCGCTGATCGGCTCGCGGACTATCTCGAGCGACATCCGGAGGTCGCGCAGATGCTCGATAAAAGGGCTCAGCGTCAATTCTTTACAACGGCGGATCCTGACGCAGTTTCTGCTCTGGCGAGCCGATTTTTCGGGCAAACCGTTTCTTTTACACATGCCCTGTTGCAAGAATAGCGGCTTTTCCTTACACTAGCGCGCGTTATGGAGACATGGAAACTGAAGCGGAAGCAACCGTTGCGAAAGAAGGGAAGCGGTATGTGGAAGGTCCGATTGGGCGGAATCCTGCTTATTCTGTCGACGTTGGCCACGGCCGTATACGCGTTCCCGTCGTTTTGGAACCAAAGCGCCTCGTTCGTGCAGGCGAAGACCGGATGGGCCGCGCCGACACTGCCGGACGCTCCGTTCCGCCTGGGTTTGGACCTGCAGGGCGGCACGCATCTGATGTACGAGGCGGACATGAGCGATATCGCGGCCGGAGACCGCGACAGCGCGCTTGAAGGTGTGCGCGACGTGATCGAGCGCCGCGTGAACGCGTTCGGGGTTTCAGAGCCGGTCGTGCAGACGACGACAACCGGCGGAACCTACCGCGTGATCGTCGAGCTCGCCGGCGTGCTGGATGTGACGGAGGCGATCAAGCAGATCGGCGAGACGCCGATTCTCGAGTTCAAAGAATATTCGCAAACGCTGGGACGCGAACTTACGGAAGAAGAACAGACGCAGCTCGATACGCTGCAGACGCAGAACCGCGCAGACGCGGATACGGTTCTGAAGCAGGTTCGCAACGGCCAAACGCCCACGTTGAACGACCAGACGCTCGAGTGGGAAACGTTGGAACACGTAAGTTCAGGAAATGATGTCTATGCGTCGATCGCGCAGGCGATCACGGATGCGAAAGCCGGCGCCGGCTGGATCTTGCCTACGGTCATCGAGAACCCGGATGGTTTGAATATCATCAAGGTAACGGATACCACACCGACCCAGGAGATGCTGCTGTCGCATATTTTAGTCTGCTTTGAAGGAAAAACCGGATGTCAGGATCCGATTCCGCAGATCGAAGCGAACGTGCAGATCAGCAACGCGCATGACGAAGCCACGCCTGAAAATTTCGCTGACATCGCGGCTAAGTACACGGATGACCCGGGTTCTCCGGACGGCGACCTCGGCTGGATTGCACCGGGCGAAACGGTCGTGCCGTTTGAGCTCGCCGCGGCAGCATTGAAGGTCGGTGAAATTTCCGGGACGGTCGAAACCGGCTTCGGTTATCACATCATCTACAAGCGCGATCAGCGACCGATCACGGATTACACGGTCGAGCGCATCGTTCTGCCGCTTGCGGACGCTGTTGACGTCGCGCCTGACGCCTCGTCGCCCTGGAAGAACACGGCGCTCTCGGGCAAACAGCTCAAGCGCGCCACGGTTCAGTTCAACCAGAACACCGGCACCCCGATTGTCTCGCTCGAATTCGATGCGGAGGGCGGGGACCTGTTCGGCCAGATCACGGAAGCAAATGTCGGCAAACCGATCGCGATTTTCCTCGATGGCCAGCCAATTTCAACGCCGACCGTTCAGGAGCCGATCTACGGCGGCCAGGCCATCATCTCCGGTGATTTCACGGTGGATGAAGCTCGGTTACTCGCCCAGCGCCTGAACGCGGGCGCCTTGCCGGTTCCGGTCCACCTGCTGTCGCAGGAGACCGTCGGACCGACGCTCGGTTCCGTGTCGCTCCAAAAGAGCATCGAGGCCGCCTTGTTCGGCTTCCTGCTCGTGTCGATTTTCATGATCGTCGTGTACCGCATGCCTGGATTCCTCGCGGTGCTGGCGCTCGTGCTGTACACGTTCCTGAACCTGGCCGTGTACCGCTTGTTCAACGTCACGGTGACGCTTTCGGGCATCGCCGGCCTCGTGCTGTCGCTGGGTATCGCCGTGGACGCCAACGTGCTCATCTTCGAGCGCTTCAAGGACGAATTCCGCTCGGGACGCGATCTCGTCTCCGCGATCGACGAAGGGTTCAAGCGCGCCTGGCCGCCGATTCGCGACGGCCACATGACAACGCTCATTTCCTCCGCGGTTCTGTATTCGTTCAGCTCGAGCTTCGTCAAGGGATTCGCGCTCATGCTTGCGATCGGCGTTCTGCTCAGTTTGTTCACGGCGATCGTGGTGACGCGCGTCTATCTTAAGAACGCCCGTTCGGTAAAATGGCTGCGCTGGCCGCATCTCTATCTATGACGTTCAGCTTCGTAAAAAATCGTCGCGCCTGGTTCGCGTTTTCGGCAGTGATGATCGGCGCCTCGATCGTCGCGCTGTTCGTGTACGGATTGCGCTTGAGCATCGACTTCACGGGCGGTTCGCTCATGGAAATGAGTTTCACGGACGCGACGCCCGCTCCTTCCGAGCTTTCTCAGAAGGTCATCGACGCTGGATTTGAAAGCGTTACCACACAAACCTCCGGCGACAACAAAATCATCCTGCGACTTGAATCGCTCGCTGAGGAAGACCACCAGGCTCTTCTGGAGAAGCTGAAAACCGATTATCCTTCGATTTCGGAAGACCGATTCGATTCGATCGGCCCGGCGATCAGCGAAGAGCTGCGCAAAACCTCGTTCATCGCCGTCGCGGTCACGCTGTTGCTCATCGGCCTCTACATTGCCTGGGCGTTCCGCAAGGTGTCCGAACCCGTTCCATCCTGGAAGTACGCCATTCTTGTCGTGATCACGGCCGCGCACGACGTCATCGTTCCGCTCGGCGTGTTCGCGGTCCTGGGGCATTTCTATCACTGGGAGGTGGGCACGGCTTTCATTGCGGCCATTCTGACGATTCTTGGTTACTCGATCAGCGATACGGTCGTCGTGTTCGACCGCACGCGTGAAAATCTCCAGCACCACGGCAGCGAACCGTTCTCGGAGATCGTGGACCGGAGCATTCGCCAAACGTTCGTTCGTTCGGTGAACACGTCGGTCACGGCGGTTTTGTCGCTTCTGGCCATTTTCTTCTGGGGAGGGGAATCGACCAGGCCGTTTGCCCTCGCTCTGATCATCGGTATCGCCGTAGGCACGTATTCTTCGATTTTCATCGCAAGTCCCGGTTTGGTTGAATGGGAGCATTGGAAGAAAAAATAATCACAAAGGCCTGGGGATTTCCCAGGCCTTTTGTGTTATACTGGGCGCGGTATGCTCATGCTTGCAGCGACGATCGTCCCGCAGCAGTCGTTTTTCCAACAGCCGATTGACGTGGTTTTGAGCCAGTTTCTCGTGACGTTCGGGTGGATTCCGATCGTCGTCGTTCTGCTTTGGGGTTTTATTCAGATGTGGCAGAACTATCGGCAAGGCATTTACGTTTCCGGGCTCTCGTACATCCTGCTCGCCGTGGATATTCCGCCCATGACCGAGCAGTCTCCGAAGGCGATTGAGAACATGTTCACGATGCTCTACGGCGGGTACTCGTCGCTCACGTGGAAAGAAAAGTGGATCATCGGCAAGGTGCAACCAGTGTGGTCGTTCGAGATCGCATCAACGGAAGGTTATGTGCAGTTTTACGTTCGCACGCAGGTGCGGTATCGCGATCAGATCGAGTCAGGCATTTACGCCCAGTATCCGGACGCGGAGATCACCGAAGTCGAAGATTACACGACGTGGGCGCCGGAGCATTTTCCCGGAGAGGAATACGAAATGTGGGGATCCGAACTCGCCATCAAGAAGGACCAGATTTTTCCGATTCGCACGTACGTCGATTTCGAAGACAAGCTGACGCAGGAAATCAAAGACCCGCTCGCGCAGATTTTGGAAGGCATGGCGCGCATGAAGCCGGGCGAACATTACTGGTTCCAGATTCTCATCCAACCAAACGGCAACGATTGGAAAAAGAAGGGTGAGGCGTTCGTGAACAAGGTGTTCGGCGTTGAAGCCAAGCACAAGCCGGGCGCGATCGAGTCCGGACTCTCGGCTGTCGTGGCGCTGCCGAGCATGGTGATTGAGGAAGCGACCGGTGTCAGCGTCAGCGGCATGATGTTCGGCAGTCATGATGAAAAGGCGCAGGAAGACATCTGGAAGGCGTTCAAGCTGACGGCGGTCGAGCGCGAGCAGGTGGAAGGCGTTATGCGTAAGATCGCCAAAACCGCGTTCCTCACGAAATTGCGCATGGTGTACGTGGCGAAGAAAGGCGTGTTCGACAAGAACGCGCGCACGGCTTTCGTGAAGGGCTTTCTTGCGCAGTTTTCGCATTTGAACTGGAACCAAATCGGTCTGTATTCGGTGACCACGCCGAAAGACGACTATTTTTGGCAGCGCTGGGTCTACACCGAAAAGCAGGCCAGGCTCATGAAGGGCTTTAAGCGCCGCGGCTGGGGTACGGGCGCGACGCCGAAATTTATGTCGGTTGAGGAGCTCGCGAGCCTGTGGCATTTCCCGGGCGCCGGATCGCGCGCGCCGCTTGTGAAGCGCGCCGAAGCGCGCCGTGCCGAACCGCCGGTCGGGCTTCCGATGACGCTCGAAGAGCTCGACTTACCGAAAGGTCCGCCGACCTCTGCTCCCTCCACTCCGCCGCCTCCGCCGATGCCAGCTGTCCAAACGTCCGCACCGCAAGGCGCGCATGCGGAGCCCGCATTGCCCAAGCCTTCGGCGCCAACGCACGCGGCGAACATTCCAGACGCAGCCGTTTCTTCCTCGCACGCCGCTCCGCCGATCGTGCAAGTCGAAGAACGCGAACCAGGCCTGGATGCGACAGATATGGGTCCGCCCGCGGACGTCAAATTGCCGGGGCCGCCGCCCGGGTGGAATGAACCGCCCCAACAGGCGCCGCAGCGCGACGAACCGCCACCGAATCTCCCCGTATGAGTTATCCGCACGCTCACGATGACGAAGTCATCTATTTTGGCCGAACTACCTTCCGTAATCAGTTGCGGAAGTTCGGCATAAAAACGGACGACCGGCGCCGGCACATGTACATCATCGGCAAGACCGGCATGGGCAAAACGACGCTCATGGAGAACATGATTCTCTCGGATGTGTACGCCGGCCACGGCTGCGCATACATCGACCCGCACGGCGACACGGCCGAGCGGCTGATTGATTTCATCCCTTCGTGGCGCATCAACGACGTCATTTACTTCAATCCGGCGGACGTGGACTTTCCGATCGGATTCAATATTCTGGAAGCTATCAGCGAACGCCACAAGCATCTCGTCGCGTCAGGCATGATGGGTGTCTTTAAGAAGATCTGGGAGAACGTGTGGTCCGCGCGCATGGAATATATTTTGAACAACAGCATTCTGGCGCTTTTGGACAATCCCGGTTCGACGCTCTTAGGCATCAACCGCATGCTGTCTGACGCGGATTACCGCAAAAAAGTGATCAGCAACGTGAAGGATCCGATCGTGAAACAGTTCTGGGTGACCGAATTCGCATCGTACAACGAAAAATACGCGCAGGAAGCCGTGGCTCCGATCCAAAACAAAATCGGACAGTTTTTGTCTGCGTCGATCATCCGCAACATCGTCGCTCAGGTGAAATCCACGATCAATATTCGCGAGATGCTGGATGAGGAAAAGATCTTCATCGTGAACCTGTCCAAAGGGCGCATCGGCGAGGACAACTCGCGTCTCTTAGGCGGCATGCTCATCACCAAGCTCCAGCTTGCTGCCATGGAACGCGTCGACATCCCGGAAGCCGAACGCAAGGACTTTTACATGTACGTCGATGAATTTCAGAATTTCGCCGTGGAATCGTTCGCGTCGATTCTTTCTGAAGCGCGCAAATACCGCCTGTGCCTCATCATGGCGCACCAGTACGTCGCTCAGCTGTCGGACGAGGTGCGCGAGGCCGTGTTCGGCAACGTCGGGACGATTGTCGCGTACCGCGTGGGCGCGCCGGATGCCACGTTCATGGAAACCGAATTCGCTCCGCGCTTCACGCCGGAAGACATCATCAATCTGCCGAAGTACCATGTCTATTTGAAATTGCTCATCGACGGCGTTACAAGCCAGCCGTTTTCGGCAATCACGCTTCCGCCGATCGCCCAGCGCACGGCTTCCGCGGATCGCGTGGTCCGCGTTTCGCGCGAGCGCTATGCGCGCGGCAAGTCGGAAATCGAGGAGAAGATTCTGCGATGGAGCGGCATGGGCGAGGACATGGACGTCGACAAGTTGCTTGCCGAGGCCGAGGAAAAGAAAAAGACGATGAAAGAATCGCGCAAGCCGAGGTTCGAATATAATTGCACGCGCTGCAACAAGCAGATCGTGCTTCCGGTCGAGCTGGACCGCTCGCGCCCGATTTATTGCGAGGATTGCATCGAGATCGTGCGTTCCGAACGCAAAGCATCAAAGGAGCGCAAGAAAATGAAACGCGATGCGGGCGGCGGTGTCGCGCCCAAGCTTTCGGACGGCGACGCCGTTGAGAAATTCGCGCAGGAAGTTTCCGTTTCGCTTTCCGCGCTTGCGCCGACGGTTCCGAAGCCGCGGCCAGTCACGCAAAAACCGGCGCCAAGGCCGGAACCCAAACCCGAACCAATCGCACCGGTCGGAATTGAATTGCCGATGCCGTCGATGCGATTCTCAGCTCCGCCGATCGTCGGCGTTGCACAGCGCCAGAATCCGACAGCCGTCGCGCCGTCCGCACCTCCGGCGACACCCTCTACACAACAGATGACTTCCGACGATCCAGGTAAGAAGAAACGCCGTCGCCGCCGCAGGAGCAAGTCTGGGTCAGGACAAGCCCAACCGCAGGCGCCGGCCCCAGCACCTCAGCCTCCACGTGCTCCGTCGCAACAACCGTCGGCACCAGCCGCGTCCGGTTCTCTGCACAGCGGCCAAACGATCAAGTTCGAGTAGCTATGTCCGAGCCACTGACGCTCACGACTTCGGACCGCGTTCAGATTGCGGCGGACTGGTATCCCGTTGCACATCCGAAATGGTTCGCGATCCTGTTGCACATGCGCCCGGCCAC